>Ga0265300_10000357_pt1 | contig 46496 bp, 33 predicted proteins | sample AusTroGonzalo_MG_FD_193482 | JGI IMG/M metagenome (GOLD analysis project Ga0265300, IMG submission 193482) | Bovine rumen microbial communities from tropical cattle in Woodstock, Queensland, Australia - Gonzalo_03 | ecosystem: Host-associated > Mammals > Digestive system > Stomach > Rumen ... | reverse complement strand
TGGTAACAGCTACTATCCGTCGTGATGCTTCTTCTAAGTTCTCTTCTAATCACCGTTGGGGTACCTTCCCATCAGTATCTCTGGGTTGGCGTATCTCTGACGAGAAGTTCATGGAGAAGGCTCACGCTACTTGGTTGGATGACTTGAAGCTCCGCGCTGGTTACGGTACTACCGGTAACTCTAACATCGGTGCTTACAACTACGCATTCCAGTATTCTAACCCAACCCGCTATATGTACGGTATCATGGGTGCTAACTCAGGTGCTAACACCGGTTACGGTATCACCGCTCTGGGTGACATCGAAGCTAAGTGGGAAACCATCAAGATGTTCAACGTCGGTTTCGATTTGACAGCTTTCAACAACAAGTTGACCTCAAGCTTCGACTTCTATGTAAAGAAGACCTCTGACATGTTGGTGCCTGCTTCTTGGACAGTGCTCTCTGGTGCTGGTTCTAAGCCTAACACCAACCAGGGTAACATCAAGAACACCGGTATCGACTTCTCTATCGGTTGGAGAGACAAGATCGGCCAGGTATCTTACAATATCAATGCCAACGCATCTTGGTACAAGAACAAGGTGACCAAGCTGGGTGCTTCTGACCTGTACTACTCTTCTCGTATCTCTGAGATGTCTATCACTACCGTTGGCCAGCCTGTAGGTATGTTCTACGGTTATGTGGATGACGGTATCTACAAGAACGAGCAGGAAGTACTGAGCTACGGCGCACTGCCTTACGGTGTGGTTTCTCAGGCTGACTTGGAGAAGAACCCAGGTGCTTATGTAGGTCACTACAAGTGGAAGGACATCAACGGCGACGGTAAGGTGGACGCTAACGACCGTACCATCATCGGTAATCCTCATCCAGATTTGACTGGTGGTTTCAACATCGGTCTGCAGTGGAAGAACTTCGACCTGAGCACTTATCTGTACTATACTATCGGCAACGACCTGTACAAGCACTATGAGTACTACACCCTGTGGGGTAACCTGGGTAACGTATATAGCTACGACCGCGTTGAGAAGGCTTGGAGTCCAACCAATCCTAACGGTACCCTGCCTTTGTGGGTATATGGTGACACTCACGCTGAGAATACTCAGTCACACTCTGACTACGTAACCAACGGTTCTTACCTGCGTATGCAGACCCTGACCTTGGGTTACTCTCTGCCTAAGAAGCTGGTTAGCAAGCTGACCTTGTCACGCATCCGCTTCTACTTCCAGATGTCTAACGTATTCACCATCACCGGTTACGAGGGTCTGGATCCTGAAGTAAACAGCTTCAGCATCAACGGTGACCGTTCAAAGGGTATCGACTACGGTGCATATGGTGTACCTCGTCAGTATCTGTTCGGTGTAAACATCGACTTCTAATGAGTAATTGACAAGTTAGACAATTAATAGTTCGATAATTTATAAAACAAGAATAATATGAAAAAAGCAATAATCTATTCAGCTATGGCTTTGGCTACCCTGAGCATGAGTAGCTGCGGTGACAGCTTCCTTGTGCTTGACCCAGCAGGTTCCGTATCAGAGGGTACCTTGACCACTGCAGAAGGTATTGACATGGTACTGACAGGTGCCTACTCTTCCTTCAACAACATGAACCAGACCTCTTGGATGGGCTACGGTGCATTGTCAAACTATTGCTTCGGCGATGTGGCAGGTGCAGATGCTAACAAGGGTTCACAGTCTTCTGACCAGTCAGACTTCACTGCTATCGAGGTTTATCAGTTCTCATCTGCTAACTCTTATATCGGTGGTAAATGGGCTGGTATCTATGAGGCCGTTAAGCGTGCTAACAACGTAATCGACATGGTAGGCAAGGCTGGTGATAAAATCACTAATCCTGATCTCATCATTGCTCAGGCTGAGTTCATCAAGGGCGTTTGGATGTTCGAGGGTATCCGTATGTTCGGTGCCGCCATTCCTTACGTAACACTGGAAGACTATCAGTCTGCAACCGACCCACAGGTAAGCAACGTGGACGAAAGCGGTCAGTATGTATATATCTGGGATAAGGTAGCTGCTGACCTGCAGAGTGCTGCATCTAAGCTGCCTGCTGACTGGAAGAGCACCGGCGAATATGGTCGTGCCACTTCTTGGCAGGCTAAGGCTATGTTGGCTAAGCTGTACCTGTACTGGTCATCTCCATTCAACGGCAAGAACGCTACCGCTAACAAGTGGAGTGAGTGCAAGACCCTGTTGGATGACATCATCGCTAACGGTGTTGACGCTAAGGGCCAGAAGCTGAAACTGGCTAACACCTATGGTGAACTGTTCAACAATGCTAACACTTCTGACTGGACAGGTGAGTCTGTATTCGACGTACAGCTGACCATCTCAGGTACTCAGACTGATACCAACGCTGCTGTATATAGCCCTGCTATCGGTACTCCTGGTGCCCTTGGTTTGGGTGGTTGGGGTTTCTACCAGCCAACTTATGAGTTCGTAAACAGCTTCATGGTTGATGCTAACGGTCTGCCTTTGGCTGACTATACCAACTATGAGCCTCTGACTACTATGGGTGCTACAGCTCCTATAACTGACCTCGACACTCCATTGGATCCACGTGTTGACTACTGCGCTGGTCGTTTCGGCGTTCCATTCCTGGATTATGGTATTCCTACTGAGTTGAACGGTTGGGTACGTGACTACACCAATGGTGGTCTGTACATGAACATCAAATATCAGCATAGAATGGCTGACCGTGGTTCAACGGCTGTGGCTACCGCTATCGGTTCAAACGCTGCCAACTACCACGTGATCCGTTTCGCAGACATCCTGCTGATGCGTGCTGAGGTAGCTATACATGATGGTGACCTGGCTAAGGCTCAGGAACTGATCAACCAGGTACGTGAGCGTGCTGGTAACGGCTTTGTTAAGAATGCTGCTGCTGGCAAGACTATGACCGTTGTTGGTGGTGCAACCACTGCTGGTGCTGCTGCTACCTACAAGATTGGTAAGTACACCACTCCATTTGCTAGTGAAGCTGAAGCATGGACCGCTCTGAAGCGTGAGCGTCGCGCTGAGCTTGGTATGGAAGGTAGCCGTTGGTTCGACCTGGCTCGTTGGGGTGAGGCAGCATCTGTGCTGAACGCTTACCGTGCATACGAGAACAAGTACTTCGCTAACAAGTTCGCTAACGAGTACAACGTGAACTGGGTAACTTATCCTATCCCATTCTCAACCCTGCAGACCTCTATGGGCCGCATCGTTCAGAACGAGAACTGGAAGTAATTCTCTAAACCTTAATACAAGGTTAATAATATTCAAAAAGGGGTGAGTCTTACGGCTCACCCCTTTTTTTTGTGCTGAATAAGTCATGCTATAGCTTTTTTCTTCCGATTCTTCCGCTAAATTGAGATAATACATAAATGATATATGCTATCATAGCGGAAGAAGAGACGGAAGAAGCGGAAGAAAACTCTTTATTTCATTCCAATATCTGTTACGGGTGGTCGCAATATCTGCTATGAGTCATTCCAAAGCCTCCTTTGAGTCATCGCAGTATCTCCTATGGGGGTATGGCAGATACTGCGATGGGTGATGGCAGATATTGCCACCAGTAGCAGGAAGCTTTCCCATCTGTAATAGCAAACTTTACTCATCCAGATAGCAAAGTTCGCGTTCTCCCGTAGTAGGTATTCGGTTCGTTTTTTTATATTTAAATATTTTTACGTATCTTTGTCCCCATTAAGACAAAAATATACAAAAGATGGAAAAGAATTTCAAGAGAACTACCGTAACGGCAGCATTGCCCTACGCCAATGGTCCTGTTCATATTGGACACATGGCAGGTGTGTATGTGCCAGCCGATATCTATGCCCGCTACCTGCGACTAAAGAAGCAGGAGGTTATCTTCATTGGTGGCTCTGACGAGCATGGTGTGCCTATCACCATCCGTGCCCGCAAGGAAGGGGTAACACCACAGGATGTGGTGGATCGCTACCATAGCCTCATCAAGAAGTCGTTTGAGGACTTCGGCATATCGTTCGACATCTATAGCCGCACGACATCAGACATTCATCATAAATTTGCTGCCGACTTCTTCCGTAAGCTCTACGAAGAGGGCAAACTGATTGAGAAGACCACTCAGCAATATTACGACGAGGAGGCAAAGCAGTTCTTGGCCGACCGCTATATCACGGGCGAATGCCCTCACTGCCATAACCAGGGTGCCTATGGTGACCAGTGCGAGAAGTGCGGACGCGACCTCTCGCCTACTGAGTTGATCAACCCTAAGAGTACCATCAGTGGTTCGGCTCCTGTGCTGAAAGACACCAAGAACTGGTATCTGCCGCTGAACCAATATCAGGACTGGCTGAAGGAATGGATACTGGAAGGTCATAAGGAATGGCGCAGCAACGTGTATGGCCAATGCAAGAGCTGGCTTTCGATGGACCTGCAGCCTCGTGCCATGACACGCGACTTAGACTGGGGTATTCCTGTGCCTGTAGAGGGTGCTGAAGGCAAGGTGCTCTACGTATGGTTTGACGCCCCCATCGGCTACATCAGTAACACCAAGGAGCTGTGCGACAAGGAACCTGAGAAATGGGGACCTTGGGAGAAATGGTGGCAGGATGAAGATACCCGCTTGGTACATTTCATAGGCAAGGACAACATTGTGTTCCACTGCATTATCTTCCCCATCATGATGAAAGCACACGGCAAATATATCATGCCTGACAATGTACCATCAAACGAGTTCCTGAACTTGGAGAACGATAAGATTTCTACCTCTCGAAACTGGGCGGTGTGGCTGAATGAATATTTGGAGGAATTCCCTGGTAAGCAGGATGTGCTGCGCTATGTGCTGACCGCCAACGCTCCAGAGACCAAGGATAACAACTTTACGTGGAAGGATTATCAGGAGCGTAACAACAACGAGTTGGTGGCTGTGTATGGCAACTTCGTGAACCGTGCCTTGCAGCTGACGAAGAAATACTGGAATGGTGTGGTACCTGCTTGTGGCGAGATGACCGACTACGACAAGGAGACTCTGCAAGAGTTTGCTGATGTGAAGGCAAAGGTGGAGGAACTGCTGGACGGTTTCAAGTTCCGTGATGCACAGAAGGAAGCCATGAACCTGGCACGTATCGGTAACAAGTACATAGCCGACTGCGAGCCTTGGAAGGTGTGGAAGACGAATCCTAAGCGTGTGGAGACCATCTTGAATATCTCTCTGCAGCTGACAGCCAACCTGGCCATTGCTTTCGAGCCGTTCCTGCCTTTCAGCAGTGCAAAGCTGCGCAAGATGCTGAACATGGAAAGCTTCGAGTGGGAACAGTTAGGTCGTACAGACCTGCTGGCAGCTGGTCATCAGTTGGCAGAACCCGAACTGCTGTTTGAGAAGATTGAAGACAGCGTAATTGAAGCACAGGTGCAGAAGTTGCTCGACACCAAGAAAGCCAACGAACAGGCACAATGGAAGCCTGCTGCCATCAAGGATACTGTGAGCTTTGAGGATTTCCAGAAGCTCGATATCCGCGTGGGTTTGGTGAAGGATTGTCAGCCTGTACCTAAGTCGAAGAAACTGTTGCAGTTTACTATTGACGATGGAACAGGTACCGACCGTACCATCTGCTCGGGCATCGCTGCCTTCTATGAGAAGCCAGAGGAACTGGTGGGACGCCGCATCCTCTTCGTGGCCAACTTCGCCACTCGTAAGATGATGGGTATCGACAGTCAGGGTATGATCCTCTCAGCTGTTGACAGCGATGAGAGCCTCAGCGTAGTGACTACCTCTAAAGACGTGAAGCCAGGAAGTCAAGTTTCTTGATAATGGAAACTTTAAAAGATAAGACCGCTAAGGGACTGCTTTGGGGCGGGGTAAGCAACGGCATACAGCAGTTGCTGAACCTCGCCTTCGGCATCTTTTTGGCCCGTCTGCTGACACAAACCGACTATGGTATGGTGGGACTGCTGACGGTCTTCTCCAGTATTGCATCGGCCTTGCAAGAGGGTGGTTTTATCTCGGCTCTGAACAGAAAGAAAGAGGTGAGTCACGAGGATTACAACGCGGTGTTCTGGTTCAATGCCTCTTGCAGCGTGGTCATTTACCTGCTGTTGTATATGGCGGCACCTCTTGTGGCCGACTTCTACAATGAGCCGCAACTTACCCCACTGGCACGCTATCTGTTCTTAGGTTTCGTTATATCCAGTTTCAACATCGTACCTCGCGCCATGATGTTCCGCAATCTCATGGTCAAGGAGATGAACCTCATCACCCTCATTGCCCTGACTATCGCCGGCATCGTGGGTGTGACCTTGGCTGCCAACGGCTTTGCCTACTGGGGCATCGCCACGCAGAGCATCGTATTTGTGAGCATGATGACCGTGCTCTCATACGCCTTTACCCGTTGGCATCCCTCACTGCGCGTCAGCATTCAGCCCATACGCGACATGATAGGTTTCAGTAGTAAGCTGGTGGTTACCAATGTGTTTACCATCATCAGCCAGAACCTGTTTGCCAACCTGATTGGTAAGTTCTACAGCGTAACGGAGGTGGGCAACTTCTCGCAGGCCAACAAATGGAACCAGATGGGGCACACCTTTGTAAACAGTATGCTGAACGGAGTAGCGCAACCCGTATTTGCCAAGGTGGACGAAGACAGAGAGAGACAGTTGCGTGTATTCCGCAAATTGTTACGCTTTACAGCCTTTGTCAGCTTCCCTGCCATGTTTGGTTTGAGCTTGGTATCGCAAGAGATCATTGTTATCGCCATTACAGAGAAGTGGTTGGCCAGCGCCCATATCCTGAGCGTTCTCTGCATCTGGGGCGCTTTTGTGCCCATCAACAATCTGTTTGCCAACCTCATCATTACGCGCGGGCATTCTAATATCTATATGTGGAGTACTATCACGCTTTGCCTCTTGCTCCTGGGTGCCGTGATAGGCGCTTATCCCTTTGGCTTTGAGTGGATGCTATGGGCATTCGTGGGCATCAACATCGGGTGGTTACTGGTATGGTGGTGGTTCGTGCATCGTGAAATAGGCTTGCGTTTCATAGAAATGCTGCGAGACCTTTCGCCTTATCTGCTGCTATCGGCAGCTCTGACCATTGGATGCCACTATCTGTTGGCAGGAATGGATAATATCTATCTTAGTCTGCTATTGAAAGTACTGATAGTGGGCATCTTGTATGTGGCTATTCTTTGGATGGCAGGCTCTGTCATCTTGAAGGAAAGCGTTGGCTTCTTACTGGGTAAAGGCAGAAAGGAGGAGTGATGAAGACGCTGTCCATTGTCATATCTTATAACTTCATGCCATGGATAGACCGCTGTCTGTCCTCGCTGTTGCAAGGCACACAGTCAACGGACATCCTGGTGATTGACAACGCCTCGAAGGATGAAACAGTGGCTACGCTGCAAGCGCGCTATCCGCAAGTGCGACTGATAAGGAACAACCACAACCTGGGCTTCGGTGCCGCCAATAACATAGGTATGAAGATAGCCTTGGATGAGGGTTACGATGGTGTACTGCTGATTAACCAGGATGCCTGGTTAGCACCCGATGCCCTTCAACAGCTGGTGGAAGTAAGCTTGCAGCATCCGGAATATGGCATCATATCGCCCAAGCATCTGACAGGGGATGGCAGTAAGATGGATCCTGGTTTCGCTTCCTATATTGATAATGGAGGCTCATTTATTAACGCCGCCCTATGGTACATCCCAATGTCCGTCATCCGAAAGGTGGGCATGTTTGCCCCCCTATTCTACCACTATGGCGAGGATAAGGACTATGTCAACCGCATCCATTACCACGGCTACCAGATTGGATATGTACCCACTGCTTTAGGCTACCACGACCGAGCAGAGCGGCCCTTTAACCGTTCTTTGTTCCTGCGTACGGAGCGGGTGTACCACCTCTCTGAATATGCCAACATCAACTACTCCTTTGCCAAGGCATTTGCGATGGGCGTGTTGGCTCCCGTAAAGAAAGCCTTTAAAGCCTTGGCAAAAGGACAGTGGAGCAACTTCGCCGCCTTTATGAGCATCAGTTTCCAGCTTATGATGCAAACGCCCCAGGTTCTTCACAGCCGAAATCATACAAAAAAGTATAATGTTCAATTATCACATTCTGGAGCAGCGAGCGCCAAAGATGTTAACATCAATTTGGCCGAGTCGCGACAGAATAGGACGTAGTCAATTCTTAATTCTCAATTATATGTATGCTCCCATCCTACTCTTCGCTTATAACCGTCCGGCGCACCTGAAACGCTGTATCGAGTCGTTGCAACAGAACACCCTCGCTGCAGAAAGCGATCTTTACGTTATCTCCGACGATGCCAAGAATAAGGAGGCGCAGGCAGGAGTGGATGAGGTACGTGCCTACCTGAGGACACTCAACGATTCGCTGTCAGCCTTCAAAAGCATTACCATCATAGAACGGACCGCCAATTGGGGATTGGCCGACAACATTGTAGAGGCTGTGACTCGCTTTACCAAAGACTTCGGAAGGGTGATTGTGGTGGAGGACGACTTGGTACTGGCCCCCTATTTCCTGCAGTTCATGAACGATGCGCTGGAAACCTATAAGGATGAGCCTCGTGTAGGGCATATACAGGCCTGCGATTTCACCAACAGCAAGGAGCTGCCAATGACTTTCCTCATTAAATGGACAGGTAGCTGGGGATGGGGTACCTGGGAGCGTGCATGGCAGTATTATAACGCCAACGGACTGCAGCTGTTACAACAACTGGAGGAGAGGAAGTTGACAAAAACATTCGATTTCAACGGCAAATATGGCTTTACCCGTATGCTGCGACGTCAGATAGCCGGCTTGAACAACTCGTGGGCCATCAGATGGAATGCCTCGTTGTTCCTGAACGATATGCTCTCGCTGAACGTGGGGCGCTCATTGGTACAAAACGAGGGCTTTGATAACAGTGGCACCAACTGCGGAGGAGGCAACCTCTACAGTGCCGACCTCTGGATGCAACCCATACCTGTAGTGAAGGAACCTGTGATAGAAGAAAATCTTTTCGCAAGACGACAGTTTGAGCTGTATTATGGGCGCACCAACTCTTTTTGGGCAAAAGCATGGCGACGCATCAAGCGTACCCTTAAAGGTGACTTCAAGGCGTGACCGTTAAAAAAATCTATCTTTATAAGATAGGAATATACCTTATTAAAAAAAAGACTTAATTAATTTTGCTGGTTTTCTCCTTTACACTATCTTTGCACCCAAATTTTAAAAACATGAAGATAGAAGAGAAACTGACTGGCTCGATTACAGAGGCAATCCAATCATTATACGGGCAAGAAGTACCTATCGCCCTTATCCAGTTGCAGAAAACCAAGAAAGAGTTTGAAGGTCACCTCACATTGGTGGTTTTCCCTTTTCTAAAGATTTCAAAGAAGAAACCCGAGCAGACAGCGCAGGAGATTGGTGAGTATTTAGTGGCACACCAACCAGCTGTGGCTGCATTCAATGTGATAAAGGGCTTCTTGAATCTTACCATCGCATCATCAGAATGGATAGGTATGCTGAATGACATTAACCAGCAACCACTGTTCGGTTACCAACCAGTAACTGACAAGTCGCCTTTGGTGATGATAGAGTATTCTTCTCCTAACACCAATAAGCCGCTGCACTTAGGGCATGTGCGTAATAATCTGTTGGGCGCATCGCTTGCCAATATCATGCAAGCCAACGGCAACAAGGTGGTGAAGACCAACATCGTGAACGACCGTGGTATCCACATTTGCAAATCAATGTTGGCTTGGCTGAAATGGGGCAATGGAGAAACACCTGAATCAGCTGGCAAGAAAGGCGACCACCTGATTGGCGACTATTACGTAGCTTTCGACAAGCATTATAAGGCGGAGATAGAAGAGCTGATGCAAAAGGGCATGAGCAAGGAAGAGGCTGAAGCCAATGCTCCTCTGATAAAAGAAGCACATGAGATGCTGGTGAAATGGGAGGCTGGTGACCCTGAGGTACGTGCCTTGTGGGAAAAGATGAACAGTTGGGTATATGCCGGCTTCGACGAGACCTACAAGCGCATGGGCGTTTCGTTCGACAAGATCTATTATGAGTCAAATACCTATATCGACGGCAAGAAGAAAGTGCTTGAGGGCTTGAAAAAAGGACTGTTCTACCAGAAGGAAGATGGTTCTGTATGGGCAGACCTCACTTCTGAAGGACTTGACCATAAGCTGTTGCTTCGTTCAGATGGCACATCGGTATATATGACACAGGATATCGGTACCGCTCAGCAGCGATTCAACGACTACCCTATCGACCAGATGATCTATGTGGTGGGCAACGAACAGAACTACCACTTCCAGGTACTGAGCATACTGCTCGACAAACTGGGTTTCAAGTGGGGCAAAGACCTGATTCATTTCTCCTACGGTATGGTGGAACTGCCTAACGGCAAGATGAAGAGCCGTGAAGGAACGGTGGTGGATGCCGACGACCTGATGGACGAGATGGTGGCTACTGCTCAGGAGACATCACAGGAACTGGGCAAGCTGGACGGTCTGACCACCGAGGAAGCTGCCGAGATTGCCCGCATAGTAGGTATGGGTGCACTGAAATACTTTATCCTGAAGGTGGATGCTCGCAAGAACATGACGTTCAACCCACAGGAATCCATCGACTTTAACGGAAACACGGGTCCGTTTATCCAATATACCTATGCTCGTATCCGTTCCGTATTGCGTAAGGCAGAAGAGGCAGGACTCCAGATTCCTGCTGATTTGAAGATGGACATTCAATTGAATGAGAAGGAAGAAAGTCTGATACAGCACCTGGCAGATTTCCCTGCTATCATTGCTGAAGCAGCCAAAGGGTATAGTCCTTCGGATATAGCTAATTACACCTACGATTTGGTGAAGGAATTCAACCAGTTCTACCACGATTTCAGCATCCTGCGCGAGGAGAACGAGCAACTGAAGCTGTTCCGCTTGGCACTGTCGGCTAATGTGGCAAAAGTCATACGACTGGCCATGAGCCTTCTTGGGATAGAGGTTCCTGAGAGGATGTAATAAGATTATAATGACAATTATTTGAAACAAAAATATGCAAAACTTAGTCATAGTTGAGTCACCAGCTAAAGCCAAGACCATAGAGAGGTTCCTTGGAAAGGATTACAAGGTAATGCCGAGCTATGGTCACATCAGAGATTTGAAGAAAAAGACATTCAGTATAGACACAGATACTTTCTCACCTGTATATGAAATCCCAGATGACAAGAAAGAAGTGGTGAACAAACTGATGTCACAGGCGGAGAAAGCTGACATGGTGTGGCTGGCTTCCGATGAGGACCGTGAAGGAGAAGCTATTTCATGGCATCTTACAGAAGTGTTGAAGCTGAAGCCTGAGAATACCAAGCGAATAGTATTTCATGAGATTACCAAGAACGCTATATTGCAGGCCATCGAAGAGCCTCGTAACATTGACATCAATCTGGTGAATGCTCAACAGGCACGTCGCGTACTTGACCGTATTGTGGGTTTCGAACTATCACCCGTGCTTTGGAAGAAGGTGAAACCAGCACTTTCTGCGGGTCGCGTACAGAGCGTAACTGTTAAACTGATTGTGGAGCGTGAGCGTGAGATCCAGGCCTTCCAACCCAAAGCTGCTTTCCGCGTAACGGCCGACTTTACCTGGGAGGGCAAGGACGGTAAGGCATGCGAACTGAAAGCTGAATTGACCAAACGATTCAATACAGAGAAAGAGACCATAGACTTCTTAGAAAGTTGCAAGAACGCGCAGTTTACCATCAGTGAGGTGGAGAAGCATCCTGTTAAGAAATATCCTGCTCCCCCCTTCACCACCAGTACGCTGCAACAGGAAGCCAGTCGAAAGTTAGGCTTGTCAGTGGCACAGACCATGCGTTTGGCACAGAGCCTGTATGAATCAGGAAAAATTACCTACATGCGAACTGACTCAGTCAACCTGAGTAGCTTGGCCATAAACACCAGCCGTAAAGCGATTGCCGAGTTGATGGGTGAGAAGTATGTACACAATCGTCAGTTTACCACCAAAGTCAAGGGTGCACAGGAAGCACACGAAGCTATCCGACCTACCTATATAGAACAAACTACCATAGAAGGCACCGGAGCCGAGAAGCGTCTGTATGACTTGATTTGGAAACGCACCATCGCCTCTCAGATGGCTGAGGCCGAGCTGGAAAAGACCACCGTTACCATCAGCATGGACAATAATGCCGAGCAATTTATTGCCACTGGTGAAGTAGTGAAATTCGATGGTTTCCTCAAGGTTTATCGCGAATCTACCGATGATGAAGTGGTAGAGGACGAAATCCGTCAGTTGCCTCCCGTTGTCAAGGGACAGGCTGTAAACAGGAAGAGCATCTGTGCTACCGAGCGTTTCAGTCAGCAGCCTACTCGCTATACCGAAGCTGGTTTGGTGCACAAATTGGAGGAGTTAGGCATTGGCCGACCATCCACCTACGCACCTACCATTTCAACTATCCAACAGCGTGAGTATGTAGTCAAAGGTGATAAGCCTGGCGTGAAGCGCAACTATCAGGTAATTACCCTTACTGGCAACAAGATATCATCGAAGACAGCTTCCGAGATGGCAGGAGTGGAGAAAGGCAAGCTGTTGCCTACAGACATTGGTACGGTGGTAAACGACTTCCTGGATGAGAATTTCCCTAAAATCATGGACTATAACTTCACCGCCAATGTGGAGAAGGAATTTGACGACATTGCAGAAGGTAAGGAGGAATGGACCGATGCCATGCGATCGTTCTACAAAGATTTCCATCCGATGGTAGAGAAAGCTACTTCTAAGAAGGGTGAGCACAAGGTAGGCGAACGTGTATTAGGCAAAGACCCCAAGACGGGTAAGCCTGTGAGTGTAAAGATTGGTCGTTTCGGACCAATGGCACAGATAGGCTCTGCAGATGATTCCGTGAAGCCACGCTTTGCACAGCTGAAGAAGAACATGTCGATTGAAACCGTTAGCTTGGAAGAAGTACTCGACCTGTTCAAGTTGCCACGTACCCTTGGCGAACATGAAGGTAAGGACGTGACAGTAGGAACTGGCAAGTTTGGTCCGTACATACATTACGGCAAAACCTATGTGTCAGTTCCCAAGACCATTGATCCATTAGAGATCACGCTGGAAGAAGCGATTGATTTGCTCAAGGATAAGGAAGACAGCGATGCTAAGAAGCACCTCAAGAAGTTTGAGGAAGAACCAGAGCTGGAAATCATGAACGGACGTTATGGACCTTATATTGCTTACAACGGTGTGAACTACAAGATACCGAAGAGCGTGAAAGACCCGACAACGCTTACCTTAGCAGCTTGCAAAGAGATTGTAGCCAAGGAGGAGCAACGTAAGGGTACCAAGGAAACGGCAAATGCTGAGGGAGAAGCGACACCAAAAGCTACTCGCAAGCGTAAATAACAAAGAAGAGGCGGATGTTTTCATCCGCCTCTCTTCATTTCCTCCAGAACCTTTCGGTTATATCATCAAACGTGCCTGCATTGTTTTGTTTATACATCCTTTGATTAGTAGTGGGCTTGCCCAACGGTCCCAAATGCCGTATATACGGTCCTACCTTGATGTAATCGAAATCTGTTTTCTTTACATCTGAAGGAATGCGCAGTCGGCCACTGTACCAGCCTACCTTGTATTGAGGATGCTCTTCGTGAATATACTGCGCCAGCCTATTCACGCCTTTAGGATCGCAATCACCCCCCATAAAAGCCAGGCACGTGATATCTTTCCCGTATTTTGTTACAAAAGCATCTATTGCGTCGGTGTCCAAGGGAAGTCCGATGTCCTCCCACAGATAATGGCTATGACAACCCGGGCAGTGACAAGGACAATTAGAGATGTTCACTGCCAGGGTCACCTCATCGGGGATCTCTTGGAACACCACATCAGTATTTACATACTTTAGCATGCCAACTCCTCTTTTTTATTTGCCGATGCATAATACCTGCGAGCGGCCTCTTCCTGACGCTGCTGTGAGAAGTTGCTCACCCTCTTCAGATATCCGATGATACGAGTCATATAGTCAACATTCTTTGAGTGGCAATGCGGGCACTCATGCAGGTAGCGCTTATCGATCGTACCGCAATCGTTGCAGATGGTATTAGGGATGTTGAAGGTAAAGTAGTTGCAACCTTCCTTGGCTGCTACCTTCAGTAATTGCTTGTACTGGCTCTTGCTGAGGTGTTCCTCTAAGTTCATGTGCAGTGCAGAACCACCGGTGAGGTGTTCGATGTAAGGTGCACCATGCAACTTGAACTTATCCAAGATGGTCAATGAGTCGTCTTCCACAACATAAAAATAGGAGTTATAGCAGTCGCGTGGCACAAAATAGCCATCCTCACGGTCCCACTTAGCATGCTTCACACCCACATTCTCAGCAGGAATCATCTCGCAATTGAACATTACCTCTTTCGTACGGTATTGCTTGTTATATTTCTCAATCAAGCCCAGGATGCCCTGCACAAAGTGCAAGTAATCGTCGTTAGGCGTAATCTTCAGCCCCATGAACTCAGCTGCCTCTACCAAGCCGTTAATACCGATAGTAAGATACTGACGTGAGATATTAATATAGCCAGCATCAAACAATGGCAACATGCCATGTGCCTGCAGTTCCTTGAGGTTTTCATTGTAAGCCAACTGTACCTTGTGGCAAAGATCGATAATGGTACCGAGGTATTCCAGATAATCCAGACGATGATTCACGGCATACTGAACGCAACGGTTGAGGTTGATGGTCAGCACACTCTTTGAACCTGTAGAAACACCTCCAGCGCCCAATGTGTAGCTGAAACCGTTGTCGGTAATCTCATTACGCAGTCGGCAGCAAGAGCTCAAAGAATCGGCATTGTCACTCATATAGGTAAAGAATGAATGGCCCTCAGCATACATCTCTGCAGTGAAATCGCCCCATTCCGGATCAAGGCACTCGCCATCTTTATTAGTAAGCAAAGCCATAGTTTCCACAGGGAAAGTAAGCAAAGTCTTGGTGCGTTCTTTGTTGAACCACTTCATAAAGCGTTTCTGTAGCCAAGAGAGACCTTCCCAATCTGGTCTTGAGCCATCAGGGAAATAGAATTCGCCGAAGATACTGTCGAAGTAATACTTATCGTAGTAAGCAATGTTCCAGAATACTGCCTGATAATTACGTGCACCTGTTGGCTGGTTCAAGGTATATACAATCTGCTCGAAGCAGTCGGTGATAACCTTGTCGATGGTGCGTTTCTTCAAGCTAAGGTCGGCCTGATCATTCGGACGTTTATAGTAATCTGCACCATATTCCCTACCAATGAAATAATTCATGTACATCAGGAACTCAGGAGTTGCACAGGCACCACTCAACATACTGGATACCATGAATACCATATTGACAAAGCTGCCACAGAAACTTTTGAGGTTGGTGGGAGCAGTGCTGTTGCCACCGATAGAGATTGTACCACCAATCAGCCAGGGGTACATGGTAATAGAAGCACAATAGTTGGCCAGACTTGTCTCGTCGTTCTTATATATAAAGTGGTGTGTTAGTTTGTCGATATACTCATCGGCCAACTGCTTGCCATACATTTTCTTGATTCGGTCGGTAAGCATACGACGATTCAGACGGATGAAGTTTGACTTAGGTAATTCGCCAATCAAAGTGGCTATATTTTTATGTTCTACGTTTGCATTTGCGTCATACTTTGATCCAGAGGCAGCATTCACTGAATCACAATAATCTGACAAGAACTGAAGCTTTGCCATTGTCTCTCTGTCTTCCGAGTGCTGCTGACGATACAACATGAATGACTTGGCAACTTTATAGAAGCCCTCACGCATCAAAGCCTCTTCCACTTGGTTTTGGATGTCTTCCACCTTGATGTCATCATGCATATCCAAGTGACTCAGTATCTTTGAGATAGTACCCAGATCTGCAGGTTGTTCCACACTCTCGAACGCCTTAACAATGGCATTCATAATCTTGTCTAATGAGAAGCGGTCTTTCGAGCCGTCTCGCTTGGTAATCGTAAAATTCTTAATCTCCATCATATCTGTAATTTCTTATTTTTCACGGTATGCTATCATCAAAAGTTGTCCGTTTTGGAAAACTTTTCTCAAAAATTTCTTTAAAAAGTTTCCCGTTTTGGTAAACCGAACACGGTTACAAAGATACTACTTTTCTCCAACATTGTGCATCCAATATGACTTTTTTTTTCGAAAAATTTTATGGGAATGTGTATGTCATTTAAAAACAATGTTGTATCTTCGCAGCCGAAATTCTTTAACGATGCTTCGTATGAAATTTATCGAAAAATGGTGGAACCCTCTGATTGGATTGATACTCCCTCACTATTGTCCTGTTTGCGGAAAAAGACTATACGACAACGAACAAGCCATCTGTGAATCATGCCTCAAAAAACTGCCACGTACCATGTATCATGTATGGGACGATAATCCTATGGTCAAAGAGTTTTGGGGAAAGTTTCCTGTGGAAAAAGCCACTACCTGGTTCTTCTATACACATGGTTCACCGTATGCTCACATGATTCATCTGTTCAAATATCATGGTCGGAAAAGGTTGGCTTTCGCTTTGGGTCAATTAATGGCTTCTGAAATTCAACCTTCCGGCTTTTTTGAAGGCATCAACTGTATCGTACCAGTTCCTCTTCATAAGGACAAAGAAAAGTCACGTGGCTACAACCAAAGTGAATGGATTGCATATGGCATTGCTACGACAACGGGCTTAAACGTAATAAACAATGCAGTGGAACGAACAAAACCTACTATGACACAGACTAAAAAATCGGCCCGAGAAAGGTTCGAGAACATGGAGGGGGTGTTTGTGGCAAAAGAGAATGATACCCTAAGAGACAAACACGTATTGCTGGTAGATGACGTAATGACAACATCTGCTACCCTGACCGCTTGTGCTGACGCCCTTCGGGAGGTGAACGGAATCAGATTCAGTTTACTGACGCTGGCTCTAAGTAGCCAATAAGAACCTGTACACCTTTTTTTTAAAAAAGGAAGTCCGATATTTGGAGTTATCAATTTTTCTTTATTATTTTGTAGCTTTTAGTAAAACTAAAAAGTTATGCAACGGACGATTGAACTTAACAATGATATCGCTGACATACCTCAGCTTTCGACTTTTATAGATAGCTTTGCCGAAGAAGCCGGGTTGGATTTTTCATTGACGATGAGTCTGAATCTCGCCATGGAAGAGGCTGTTGTCAATGTGATGGAGTATGCCTATCCCGAAGGAACACAAGGGAAAGTAGATATTTCTGCCAGCGTTGAAGGAGATGACGTTATATTTGTCATCAGCGATTCAGGCACGGCTTTTGACCCCACTGCTAAAGCCGATGTAGATGTTAACCAGGAAGTAGAAGACCGACCCATTGGAGGTTTAGGTATTCACTTGGTGCGCAAGATTATGGACAGCGTAAAATACGAACGCAAAGAAGGCAAGAACATTCTGACGTTGCAAAAGAACAAAAATTCAGAAATCGAAGATTTACTGTAAATGGGCGAAGTAACTACTTTCTTTGGATTGTCATTTCAAATATGGATGGTCATCATCATGGTGATCGGACTATTCTATTTGCTGACATGCACACGCGTGCCAGCTGAGGTGTCTTTCCTTGGATGTGTTACTTTCCTACTTGCCACAGAAGTGATTGCCGAACATGATGTATTGGAGTCTTTCGGTTCTGAAGCCATTTTAGTGACAGGTGCTTTCTATATTATTTTAGCAGGCTTAATGAATACCGGAGTGCTTTACTGGATGAGCAAGCATATGCTTGGCGAGCCCTCTTCTTTCAGAAAAGCCATAGTCAGTCTAATGGCACCTGCTGCAGTGCTTGGTGCCATGTTAGGCTGTCTAGAAGTGACCCACCTGTTTACTGACATGGTAAAGATGTGGGCACGTAAATTAGCCATCGCACCTTCCAAGCTACTGATGGCATTGAGCTATGCCGCAACTTTTGGTGGTATGTGTACATTGCTGGGACACACATCAAACTTGATGGTAGCGGGCCTTTATGTAGAACAAACCGGACAGGCGCTCAATCTATTCGCGCCATTGGTGCCTGGATTAGCTTGTACTGTAGTTGGCACCATTCTGATAACTCTTTTGCGTGATAAGCTTCCACCCAGGGAGTCGCCAGAAGTATCGTTTGAGGAAACAAGCGACTATACGGTAGAACTACTAGTCCCTACCGACAACGAGGCAGTGATGCAGACCATCGATGAAGCTGGGTTAAGAAACGTTCGGGGTGGTTCTTTGATAGAGATTGTACGTTTCGATAAGGAGGTAATTTCTCCAGTGCCATCCGATGAAATTATATTTGGTGGTGACCGTCTGATTTATTCAGGACAGATCAACGAACTTTTGGAGTTAAAAAACAGTCATGGACTGGTAGCAGCAGACCATCATGTATATAGCATTAACGAGATAGACAGCAACCGCAAGATGCGTACTGCCTATGTGAACTTTGGCAGTGATTTGATTGGTACACGTATGTGTGAAAGCGACTTTGAGAAACGAAGTGACATGGTGCTGGTGGCTGTGGCCAGGCAAGGTAAACGTGTAAATGAGCAACCCAGGCAGGTTGTTTTGGCGGCTGGTGATACCTTATTGTTAGAGTGCCCTTCAAAAAGGGACAACTACCTTGAGGACACCTACAAACGATCTCTGACATTCTTTGACTCGCAATTTGTTCCTCATTTGGGAATTAGGACTATTATTTCAGCTTGCATTTTGGTACTGATGTTTGTTTTTTCATCTTCTCAAGTAATTCCTTTGATTACTTCTGTCATGATTGCGGCTGGAGCCATGCTCATATTTGGATGTTGCCGCATGGATAGCATTACCAAGTACATTGACTGGAATTTCTTGCTTTCACTGGGTGCCATGATGGTGTTTTCGACCGCTATTTCCAAGACAGGTCTGGTATCGATGATTTCAGACCCCATTCTGGAGCTATGTGGGGAAAATCCATATATCATTATGATAGTTATGTGTTTCCTGGCATCATTTGTAAGCGAGATATTCAGCAATGTGTCGGCGGCTGCAGTGTTCTTCCCTATCATTTACCATCAGGCTATTTCGTTAGGGTGTGACCCAATGCCATTTACCATTGCATTAATGACATCGGTAACCATCAGTTACGCAACACCCATCGGCTCTGTAACGCATATGCACATTTTTGGTCCTGGCGGATTTAAGTTCACCGACTTCCTCCATATAGGAATTTTGATGCACATTGTGCTACTGGCTGTAAACATAGCAACTGTAATTATAGTATTCCCATTATAAAATAAATAACTTAAAAAATAGATTGACAATGAACACAACGATTAAAGAAGAAGAAGGCAAGATGATTGCTTCTTTTAGTGGAAGACTTGACACCTTGGCAGCAGTGCAGACAGCTAAGGATGTTCAGTGTGTAATAGATTCTAATTGCACTGACGTAGAACTTGACTGCAAAGAATTGGAATATATCAGCAGTTCTGGTCTGCGTATTTTCATCAGCATCTTGAAGAGTGTGAAAGCTAGAAAAGGCACAGTAGTCGTTAAGAACATCAACGATGAAATCAAGAAGGTTTTTGAAATGACCGGCTTCAACAAACTGTTCATCATTAAATGATGAACGGTTTTTCATGCCTTGATGACAAAAAAGAAGAGAGGGGAAACAGAATTGCTTCCCCTCTCTTGCTCTTCCTCTTGGACTTGAACCAAGGACCCTCTGATTAACAGTCAGATGCTCTAACCGACTGAGCTAAGGAAGAATGAAAATAAAACCTTGCTTTTAGCTCTTCCTCTTGGACTTGAACCAAGGACCCTCTGATTAACAGTCAGATGCTCTAACCGACTGAGCTAAGGAAGAATTTTGTTTTATTTTCTTAAATGCGGTGCAAAATTAATAGGATATTTTGAAATATGCAATATCTTTGCAAAAAAAATCATCTTATGAATAAAATTTTAGGACTTGGCAATGCATTGACAGATGTTTCCGTTATCCTAAAAAACGATGACATACTAACAGCGTTGAATCTGCCCAAGGGTGGAATGGTACATATCAACGATGAACTGTATGAAAAAATACAACAAATGATAGGTCAACATCATGTCACCATTACCCCTGGAGGTTCTGTAGCCAACTCATGCAGGGCGATGGGACATCTTGGCGTTCCTGTTGGTTTTATTGGCAAAGTTGGGCACGACAAGATTGGTCAGGATTATGCTAAAAGCCTCACAGATGTAGGCGTAGAAAACAAGTTGGTACTATCGCCAACGCTGAGTTCAGGGGTATGTACCTCTCTTATTTCACAAGAAGGTGAACGCACCTTTGCCGATCACATGGGTGCTTCAATCGATCTGAAAGCAGAGGACCTACAACCGGAAATGTTTGAAGGATATCAATATCTTTTCCTTGAAGGCTATCTGGTACAAAACCACGAGTTGATAGAAAGAGGAGCAATAATGGCTAAAGAGGCAGGCATGAAGGTGGTTATGGATATGGCCAGCTATAACATCATACAGGAAGACCATGACTTTTACACTAATTTGGTGGACAAATACATCGATATTATTTTCGCCAACGAAAAAGAAGCTAAAGCATTTACTGGCCTCGAACCTTATGAAGCGGCGAAAAAATTGACAGACTATTGCAAAATAGTCATAGTAAAGATAGGTGAAAAAGGATCGCTTATTGCCACAAAAGAACAGTTTTCGGAGGTACCGGCACAGACGGTCAACTGCCTTGACAGTACAGGAGCAGGCGACTATTATGCAGCTGGTTTCCTTTACGGTCTTATCAATGGCCACAGCCTCAGTCAGTGTGCTGAGATAGGGTCTATCATAGCTGCTGAGGTAGTGCAAGTGATAGGAACAGAGCTTCCACAAGAGAAATGGATTGAGATCAAACATAAAATTGCAAAAGTATGAAGAAAATGAGAAGTTGGCATGCAGCCGCCCTACTGGCGCTGACAGTAAGTGCTGTTGCTTTCTGGGGATTTGAAAAAGGTGAGAACCATGATTTCCAGATTGCCAAGAACCTGGACATATTCAACTCCATCGTCAAAGAGCTTGACATGTTCTATGTTGACTCCCTGAATGCCGACAAAACCATCCGTGAGGGTATAGATAACATGCTATATTCCCTAGATCCCTATACCGTATATTTCCCAGAAGACGACCGGGATGAGTTGGAACAAATGCTCCGTAATAAATATGGCGGCATCGGTTCTATCATCACATGGAACGACCAACTGAAACGCTCTGTTATCTCAGAGCCATACGAAGGGATGCCTGCTGCTGAGGTGGGGTTGAAAGTAGGCGATATTCTCATGGAACTTGACGGAGAAGACCTGTTGGGCAAGGACAACCAACAAGTAAGCGAGATGCTACGTGGAGATGCCGGCACCTCGTTCACATTAAAGGTGCAACGCCCGGGAGAAAAAAATCTTTTGACTTTCAATATCGTTAGAAAATACATAGAACTCCCATTGATTCCTTATTATGCGAAACTGGAAGATGGCATTGGATATATTAACCTCAGCACATTTTCCGGCAACCCGTCGAAGGAGTTCAAACGTGTTTTCCAAGAATTGAAAGCACAAGGCATCAACTCCTTAGTAATCGACCTACGCGGCAACGGCGGTGGCTTGCTCGACGAGGCTATCGAAATAGCCAATTTCTTTGTACCCAAAGGACAAACATTGGTAACGACACGAGGCAAAACTCGCCAAGCCAGTGAGACCTATAAAACCCTTAGAGAACCCCTGGACCTTGACATCCCTATTGCTGTTCTGGTAAATAGCGGTACGGCTTCATCTTCTGAGATCTTAGCTGGTTCTCTGCAAGACCTTGACCGTGCAGTTATTATTGGTACACGCACATACGGAAAGGGATTGGTGCAGACCACACGTCCTTTGCCCTACGGAGGTACCATCAAGCTGACTACCTCCAAGTATTATATCCCAAGCGGACGATGCGTGCAAGCCATCGATTACTCACATCGAAACGTTGATGGGAGCGTAGGACGCATCCCTGATAGTCTGACTACCGTATTCCACACGGCTGCTGGTCGCGAAGTGCGTGACGGTGGTGGTGTTACACCAGATATCGTGGTGGAGAAGAAGCAGACACCTAATATTATCTATTATCTGACACGCGACAACCTGATCTTTGACTATGCCACCGACTATTGCATCAAGCATAAGAAGATTTCAGCTGCTCAGGATTTCGTACTAACCGAGCAGGATTATGAAGAGTTCAAGGAGAAGGTGAAATCTGCCGACTTCAAATACGATCAGCAAAGTGAGAAGCTGCTGAAAGACCTGAAAGCAATGGCTGAATTTGAAGGCTACGAACAAGATGCCACAGCTGAGTTCGAGGCCTTGGAGAAGAAACTACAGCATAACCTTGACCACGACCTCGATTTCTTTGCCAGCGATATCAAACCGCTGATCTCTGAGGAAATTGTTAAGCGCTACTACTATCAGAAAGGCAGCATCATCGAACAGCTGAAAGATGATGACGACCTGAAAAAGGCAAAAGAAATCCTGAAAGACAACGCCAAGTACAAGGAAATGCTGTCGGTAAAAGAATAACACTACGGCTTTGTTACCTCTTCCCCTATTAATGTGGCAGAGGTAGAAGCTGTTATCTTTACGTTTACCAACTCGCCGATGTGGTGGTTGCCTCTATTGAACACCACCACACGGTTTTGCTCAGTACGGCCAAACAGTTGGTCGAGTGAGCGCTTGGAAACGCCCTCTACCAACACCTCGTATTCCTTGCCTACCGCACGGGCATTGGCTTCAGCCGACAACCGGTTCTGCAAAGCGATAATCTCATTCAAGCGACGTATCTTCACCTCTTCCGGAATATCGTCTTCCAAATGCTTGGAAGCATAAGTGCCCTCGCGCTCGGAATATTTGAACATAAAAGCAGCATCGTAAGCACATTCTTCCATCAACGACAATGACAGTTGATGGTCTTCTTCCGTTTCAGAATGGAAGCCACAGAAGATATCGGTAGATAGACCACAATCTGGAATAATACTACGGATAGCAGCCACACGTTCCATATACCACTGACGGTCATAGTGACGATTCATCAACTTGAGAATGCGGTCACTGCCACTTTGTACAGGCAGATGGATATGCTTGCAAACATTAGGAACCTCGGCAATCACATGCAAGGTCTCATCACTCATATCTTTCGGATGGGAAGTAGTGAAGCGCACTCGCATATTTGGGAATGACTCACCCACCAACCTAAGCAACATAGGAAAAGTAACGATGCCATCTGCCCCTTCAAACCGATATGAGTTGACATTCTGACCCAGCAATGTCACTTCCTTATATCCTTTCGATTGCAAATCTGCCACTTCATTGAGGATGCTCTCCACGTCACGGCTTCGTTCACGGCCACGTGTATAAGGCACAATACAATAGGTACAGAAGTTATTGCATCCACGCATGATAGACACAAAGCCAGAAATATGATTGCCACAAATGCGTGAAGGAATGATATCACGGTAGGTTTCCGTCTTCGACAACTCCACATTAATAGCCTTATGACCAGCCTCAACAGAAGCGATCAAGTCGGGCAAGCTCAAGTAAGCATCAGGGCCTGCCACCAAATCGGTATGATGGTGCTCAATCAAGTCATCTTTCACATGCTCAGCCATACAGCCCAGTACCCCGATAACAAGTGGATGCCGTTTGCGCATAGCATGCAATGCTTCCAAACGGTTATATATCTTTTGTTCGGCATTGTCGCGCACCGAACAGGTATTCAAAAACACAGCATCAGCTTCATCAAGCTGTTCAGTTACCTCATAACCTGCCATCTTCATAATAGAAGCAATTACCTCGCTGTCTGCCACATTCATTTGGCAACCATACGTCTCAATAAAGAGTTTCTTGGTTCCTGTAGTTGCAGATTTTAAGTCTGCCCCTGTCATTTCCTCCATAATCTGTTTATTTAAAAACCGACTGCAAAGATAGCTATTTTGATTTAGATATGCAAACTGCTTTCAGATTGCAATAAAAGGTGTAAGAAATACACAAAATCGGCGTTTTTTATTAAAAAACTTTAATTGATTGGAGAAAAATATCACTAATTCTTGCACAATAATAAAAAAAAGCAGAAATTTGCACCATATCAAAATTAAAATTAGATTTTTTCATAGTTAAGGTTTAGGTTAAAAAGGAAGAGGGGGAGTTGTGAAACTGCCCTTTTTTCATGCCCGTATGTGTGAGGGGGAAAATAGGCTGCGCCTCAACATAAAAAATAAATAAATTTATTTTGTTCTGTTTTCGGTTTGCACTATCTTTGCAAAAACTTTCGTTTGGGGGTTGTATAATGGACGGACTGATTGATTTTATAATATTCGTGGGGTTCATAGGCTTCTGCATTTTCTTCAACAAGATAAACGAGGTGGTGAAGAAAGTCCAACAGCAAGCGCCTTCGAAACCTGTGGTGGTGAATATCCCACCCCAACAAAAGTCCAATCAACCATCGCAACAAAAAAACGCTGCCAGAAAGGTGAAGAAAGTCAATAACGACTTTAATTCTTTTAGGCAGTCGAAGGAACTAAACCAACGCATGGAATTCCAGAACGAAGGAGTGAGGAGTACAGAAAACATCATGCAGCCTATAGAGACTCTGCAGCATTCCGAATACGAAATGAATACTGCTGAAGATATCCGAAAGGCAATTGTATGGTCAGAGGTATTGAAAAGAAAATATTAAACAATAAGATTTATGGCATTAAAGTACATCTCTGCCCTTGAGGCAGCTTCGCTGATTAAGAATGGCGATCAAATCGGTCTTAGCGGTTTCACACCAGCAGGTGCGGCTAAGGCAACAACGAAGGAACTGGCAAAGCTGGCTACTGCCGAACATGAAGCAGGCCGTCCTTTCCAAGTAAGCATTTTCACGGGTGCATCTACTGGTCAGAGCACTGATGGCGATATGGCATTGGCACAGGCTATCAAGTTCCGTGCTCCTTACACCACCAACCCTGACTTCCGTAAGCATGTCAACATGAATGAGATTGCTTACAACGACCTTCACCTGAGCCACATGGCACAGGAGTTACGTTATGGCTTCTATGGCAAGCTGAACTGGGGTATCTTGGAAGTGTGCGACATCGAGGAGAAAGACGGTAAGGTACGTGCTTACCTCACCGCTGCCGGTGGTATCAGTCCTACAGTGGCTATGTTGGCAGAGCACGTCATCCTGGAGTTAAACGCCTTCCATTCTAAGGGTGCCAAGTTATTGCACGACGTTTATCAGCCACTTGACCCTCCTTACCGCAAACCTATTCCAATCGAGCATGTAAGCGACCGTATCGGTAAGCCTTATGTAGAGATTGACCCTGCTAAGATTGTGGGTGTGGTAGAGTGCAACATCCCTGACGAGGCTCGTGGTTTCAAGGGTGAGGATCCTATCACCACTCAGATTGGTCACAACACCGCTGAGTTCTTGGTGAACGACATGAAGCGTGGCATCATCCCAAGCACCTTCCTGCCTTTGCAGAGTGGTGTGGGTACTACCGCCAACGCTATCCTGGGTGCACTGGGTAAGGACAAGAACGTGCCAGACTTCAACATCTATACTGAGGTGTTGCAGGATTCAGTGGTGGCTATGATGCTGGAAGGTCGTGTGAAGGATGCTTCTGCTTGCTCACTGACCGTTACCAACGACTGCTTGATGCAGGTATATGACAATATCGACTACTTCAAGGATCATCTGACCTTGCGTCAGAGCGAGATTTCCAACTCTCCTGAGGTAATCCGTCGCTTAGGCGTTATCGCCATCAACACCGCTATTGAGGTTGACCTTTACGGCAACGCCAACTCAACCCAGGTAAGTGGTACGAAGATGATGAACGGTATCGGTGGTTCTGGCGACTTCGAGCGCAACGCTTACATCAGTATCTTCACTTGTCCATCTACTGCAAAGGGTGGCCTCATCAGCTCTATCGTTCCTTTCGTAAGTCACCAGGATCACTCAGAGCATGATGTAAATGTGATTGTAACTGAGCAGGGTGTAGCCGACCTTCGTGGCAAGTCACCGTTGGAGCGTGCTAAGTGCATCATTGAGAACTGTGCACATCCTGACTACAAGCAGCTGTTGTGGGATTACCTGAAGATTGCCAAGGGCGGTCAGACGCACCACTATCTGCCAGCAGCATTCGCTTTCCATGACACTTTGGCTCGTAAGGGTGATATGCACTTAACTGATTATGCTGAGTACATGAAATAAGTACACCTTATTTATATATATAAAGAAAGAACACCGCAAGCCCACAAGCTTTGCGGTGTTCTTTTTAGTTTTTCACCAACAATTCACAGATAGCATCCTGCAGGACACGAGCCTCACTAGCCTTGATTTGGTTCTGGCACATGATGGCAAAGGCGAGGTAGCGCTTCGAGTTGGTTTCCATATAACCGGCCAAGCAGTTGATGCCCGTATAGGAGCCCGTCTTAGCATGGACCCGTTGGTAGGCAGGATTGCCTTTACGCATACGGTTCTTCAAAGTACCATCAACGCCAGACACAGGCAAAGAGCGGAACAGATGCGGGAAGATATTGTCGCGATTATAGGCATAACGCAAGAAAGCTACCAGCAAGTCGGGCGACACATAATCATACATCGAAAGACCGCAACCATCGGCAAAGCGGTAGTCGTCAGGCTTCAAGCCCATTGTCCTGACAAGCACTCTCATGGCCTCCAGCCCCTCATCGGCTGAGACATGTCGTTTACCAGAAGCCTGTACGCCCAAGCGGGTAAACAAAGCCTCAGCATTGAGATTGTTGCTATCCTTCATCATGTGTTTCAACACTTTCTGAACGGATGTTTCATACACAGCCACCAGCTGACAAGTAGAGTCGTTTTGTAGTTCAGCAAAACTATACCAAGGCTGCATCAACGTGAAGCGAGCGCCCAATCTGTCAAGGAAGGTATGCATGAAGTAGTCGTGTGACGAATAGACATTAATCTCCTCCACCCTGCGAGATGTGATGTTGCCACTCACAATAATCTCATTCTCATTGTTCATCCAGTCACGCATCACTCCGAAATCGCCCGCAGAAGGCGTCTTGGTCTTGGTCTCATTGATGATATTGAAATAAGAGGAAGCAGGCTTTACCTCCAAACGAGCAGGTTCTCCAGGAGTGGTAGGAATAGCGGTCACCATCACAAAGCCCTTGTTCAACATCAGCGGGGAGAGATACGGTTGGAAACTCTCAGGGTTATCATCCCACATCCATCCTCTGCCCCAATACATCGAATCGCGCATCGACACATCGCCATACACCTGTCCGGTAATCACATGAAACGGGAAGGCCGATGTCAGATCTACCAGCGTATCGAGCGCCGTCTCCATCAGCTCAGGGTCCATACCACCCACCACATACAGGTCGCCACGAAGTGTATCATTGGCAATCTCACCCTTTGCCCATACTTCCGTGCGGAAAGGCTCCTGACCACGAGGCTGATTCAGGGCAGTAATGGCCGTAATTATCTTCTGCGTAGAGGCAGGACGACAAAGCCTGTCGGCCTGATAAGCATAAAGTGGTTGGTTGTCGTTCAGGTCGAACACCGATACGCCCACCATACCTCCTTGTGGCATCTTAGCCTGAATTAGGGAGTCAAGACGATGAGCAAGGGCATCAGCAGCTATCCTCTCTTGGGCATTGACCAAGAGAGGAATAGCTAAAAACCATATTATAATAAGTCTTTTCAATGTAATTACCAGATCTTAACTCGCTCAGCCTCTGGACGCCACATAGCATCGCCCTCCTTCACATCGAACGCCTCATAGAATTCAACAGTATTAGACAACGGACCCAACACACGCCACTTGGCAGGAGCATGCTCGTCGCTCTTCACACGAGTAGCCAATGCCTCCGGACGGAACTGCATCATCCAAGCCTGCGCATGACCTAAGAAGTAACGCTGAGCAGGGGTAAAGCCACCGATGATTACATTATTCTTATACTGGTCGGTCTTCTTGAACGCCTCGAAGCCCATAATCAGTCCGCCTAAGTCGGCGATATTCTCACCCTGGGTGTTCTCGCCGTTAATGTGCAAGCCATCCACCACCTCGTAGTTATCGAACTGCTCCACAATCATCTTCGTCTTGGCTTCGAACTTCGCCTTGTCCTCGTCGGTCCACCAATTGCTCAGGTTACCCTCAGCATCGTAGTTGCAACCCGTATCGTCGAATCCATGTGTCACCTCATGGCCAAACGTACTGCCACCGATGATAGCATACAGGATGGCATCATCAGGCATACGACCATCGAAACCAGGTACGATGATGTTACAACCAGGAATGCAAATCTCGTTGTTCGAAGGACTATAATAAGCATTGTAGGTTTGAGGTTGCATGTGCCACTCCGTGCGATCTACAGGTTGACCATAACGACTGATCATACGTTTGAAGTTCCAGCCAGCATAGTTCATCATGTTACGAACATAAGAGTCACGCGTGATTTCCAAAGCGCTCATATCCTTCCACTTGTCGGGATAAGCCAACTTCATATTCACAGCAGCCAACTTCTTCAGAGCCTTCTCTTTGGTAGGCTCACTCATCCAGTCGAGGTTCTTGATATGGTTCTCAAACTCCGCCTTGATGGCATTGCCAATCTCCACGAACTTCTCCTTGGTGCCCTTAGGCAGATACTCAGCCACATACACCTGACCTACCAAATCACCCAATACACGGTTGGTCACATCCACCACGCGCTTCCAACGAGGACGAGGTTCCTCTACACCACGCAAAGTTTTAGAATAGAAATTGAAATACTGCATGAAGGTAGCATCATCCAAGTAATTAGCATAACCATCCAGCAAACCCACCTTCAGATAATCTTTCAGTACGTTGATATCAAACTGCTTCAGGTGTCCGTTGAGGGCAGTAAAGAACTCAGGCTGACCCACCACAATACTATCAACCTTGCTCAGGCCCACAGCATTCAGATACGTGTTCCAGTTGAACGCAGGCATCAGCTTACCTACCTGTGCCACCGACATCTTATTGTAGTTCTTGAATGGGTCACGGGTGTCTTCCGTCTTGCGCGAACTCTTCGCCAACGCCATCTCCAGTGCCATCACCTTATCGGCAGAAGCCTTTGCCTCTGCATCGGTATAACCCATCGTAACAAACAGACCTTTCATATAATCCACGAATTTGGCACGGATATCAGCTGACTTCTCATCCTCATCTACATAGAAACGACGATCAGGCAAGCTCAAGCCTCCCTGACTCAGGCCCACTGAGTTTTCATTGCTGTTCTTGTCATCCTGGGAAACACCAAAATAGAAGAAGCCTCCACCACCTACCGTACGCAGATAAGCCAGGGTTGCTGGCAAATCAGCCAACGATTGCATCGCGTCAATCTTCTCAAACTCAGGCTTCAGTTCATTAATACCGTTGGCATTGAGTGCCACACTATCCATACCGGCAGCATAGAGGTCGCCTATCTTCTGCTTGTTGCTACCCTTAGGGTTCTCGGTAGCCGCTGCTTCCAAGCAAATCTGATACACCTGTGCCTGCACCGTATCGTCCACAGCAGTAAAAATACCCGTACTCTGCTCGGATGCAGGGATAGGATGCTGCTTGAACCACGTGCCGTTGGCATACTCAAAGAAGTCGTCCTGCGAACGAACAGAATTGTCTATGTGAGAAAGAATGGGGTCTATCGGCTCCTGTTTCTTAGTACATGCTGTCATGACTATCAATGAGACGATAGCCATACATGAAACGGTTTTCATCCAAATACTTTTCATTGCTTTATGCTATATTAAAAACTAAATCTTATCCTTACAATGCCTCACGGAATATCTCGCCTACAGTAGGATGCGGGAAGACAATCCGCTTCCACTCCTCACGCTTGAGTTGCAACTCTATTGCCATTCCTGCCAAGGTGATAATCTCTGAAGCAGGATTACCCAACACATGGGCGCCCAATAGTGTATCATCATCGGCAAAGAGGAGTTTGCAAACGCCATTTACACCTTCGTTCTCAGCCACGAAGCGACCTGAGAAAGCCATCGGCAACTTCACCACTTGGTACGACTTTCCACTTTGCTGCAGAGCCTCTTCCGTCATGCCCACACCAGCCACTTCAGGAACGGTATATACCACGCCTGGAATCGCCCGATAACTCATCGTGTCCTGCTTACCGAGAATAGTGTTTACAGCCACTTCTGCCTCTCTTACAGCTGTATGCGCCAAGAGCGAGAAGCCCGTCAGGTCACCACACACATATACATCTGGTACAGATGTCTGCATCTTTTCGTTCACCACGACACGTCCCCGTTCATCGATCTGTAGATGCAGGTTCTCCAAGCCAAAGCCTTTGGTAACAGGTCGTCTGCCCACGCTCATCAGCAGTTTGTCGGCCTCCACCGTTTCCAAACCACCGTCCTTCTCGAAGAACACTTTTGTAGTCAGTCCTTCTTCATAAGATACTGACGTAACCTTCGAACTCAAGTGGAACATCACACCCTTCTTGGCATACTCGGCACGCAACAGCGAAGCAATCTCCTTGTCCAAGCCACCCAGTATCTCGTCCATCATTTCAATCACCGTCACCTTCACGCCCAAACTGTTGAAGAACGATGCAAACTCCATACCTATCACACCACCGCCGATGACGACCAGCGACTGAGGCAGTTCTTTGTTGTCCAAGGCATCACGGTGTGTCCAGTAAGGTGTCTTGTCAACGCCAGGTATCGGTGGGATAAACGTATCAGAGCCCGTGCAGATAATGAGGTGCTCGCACTCGTACACTTCTTCGCCACAACGCACTTGGTGAGCGTTTTCGATAAACGCTTCGCCACTGACTATCTGTACCTGGTGTTGTGTTAGCTTTGCCTTCACACCCAGTACCAGTTTGCGCACCACCTTGTGCTTGCGGGCAATGATCTTCGGCAAGTCAAAGCTCACCTCACCAGCATTCACCGCATATTTCGCAGCATGTGCGGCATTGTCGTATGTCTTGGCTGAGTAGAGCAAGGTCTTGGTAGGAATACAACCCTCGTTCAGGCAAACGCCACCCAGATTATTCTTCTCAAACAGCACCACGCTCAAGCCTGCTTTACCAGCAGCTTCCGCAGCAGTATAACCTGCAGGACCGCCACCAATTATTGCAACATTATATTTCATAGTTTCCTTTTTTTATTGATTTCATCGATAAATTCTTTTTCCTTCACAGGCATCAAGGCTTCTGTCTTGTTGCCGTGATGCACCAATACACAACGCATCAATCCCACACCAAACAACCGCATCTGACAAACACGTTCCACCTCCGTTATCTCTTGCAACGAAATGGTCTTACCCTTCATAAACCTGCCATAATACAACACCAAGTGGCCATCGGAGGTCAAGGTGTAGGTGGTATGTATCAGTTTTTCAATGCCCAACACCAACAAGATGACCATCAATACAGCCAGCACAATATGCTTGTCCCACAACGCCCATATCGCCACTCCTGTAACCAACAATAGAAACAAATATTGCCCTATTGCGATGCGAGCATGAAAAATTCTATTCATCTTTGTTTGATTTTGCCGCTAAGTTACGTATTTTTGTGGAAACAAAGAAATATATACCTATATGATTTATAAGTACGACTTTCTCATTATCGGGGCAGGTGTAGCCGGAATGAGCTACGCCCTCAAGATTGCACGAGCTAAAAAAGGCAAGGTGTGCATTATCTGTAAAACCACGTTAGACGAGGCCAACACCAAGTATGCACAAGGTGGTGTGGCCAGTGTGACCAATCTCGAATTGGACAACTTCGAGAAGCATATCGAGGATACGATGATAGCCGGCGACTACATCAGCGACCGCAAGGCGGTGGAGCAAGTGGTGCGCAACGCTCCGGCACAGATCCAGGAACTGGTACAGTGGGGCGTTAACTTCGATCGTAAGGAAGATGGTGAGTTCGACTTGCATCGTGAAGGTGGCCATTCTGAGTTCCGCATCTTGCACCATGCCGATGATACGGGTGCCGAGATCCAGCGCGGCTTGATGGAGGCGGTACGCCACAATCCTGACATCGATGTAAAGGAAAACCACTTTGCCGTTGAGATCATTACCCAGCACCATCTGGGACGTGTGGTGACTCGCCGCACGCCCAACATCGAGTGCTATGGTGCCTATATCCTCAACCCGAATACCAAGAAGGTAGATACTTACCTGAGCAAGGTAACACTTATGTGTACAGGTGGTTGTGGTGCCGTTTACCAAACCACTACCAACCCTGTCATCGCTACAGGTGACGGCGAGGCGATGGTCTATCGTGCCAAGGGTACGGTGCAGGACATGGAGTTTGTGCAGTTCCATCCCACCTCCCTCTACCATGTAAGTGAGACGCATCCTGCCTACCTCATCACCGAGGCCATGCGTGGCTACGGCGGTATCTTGCGTTTGCCTACGGGCGAGACGTTCATGGAGAAGTACGATGAGCGCTTGTCGTTGGCGCCTCGCGACATTGTGGCTCGTGCCATCGATAAGGAGATGAAGATCCACGGCATCGACCATGTATGCTTGGATGTAACGCACAAAGACCCCGAGGAGACCAAGCATCATTTCCCCAATATCTACAAAAAGTGCCTTTCCATCGGTATCGACATCACCAAAGAATACATCCCTGTACGTCCTGCAGCGCATTATATGTGCGGTGGTATCAAGGTCGATCTGAACGGTTGCTCGTCCATCAAACGCCTCTATGCCATCGGCGAATGTTCTTGTACGGGCTTGCATGGTGGCAACCGATTGGCATCCAACTCGCTCATCGAGGCCGTTGTCTATGCTGATGCTGCAGCCAAGCACTCATTGGCACATGTAGATGAGTACTACTTCAACGAGGCGGTACCCGAATGGAACGACGAGGGAACACTGACCAATGAAGAAAAGGTGCTGATTACCCAGAGTGTGCGCGAGGTGGGTGAGATTATGAGCAACTATGTAGGTATCGTGCGCAGCGACCTGCGTCTGTGGCGTGCCTGGGACCGTCTTGACCTGCTCTACGAAGAAACCGAGAAGCTGTTCAAGAAGAGCAAGGCCGACAAGGATATTTGCGAACTGCGTAACATGATCAACGTAGGATACCTGATTACCCGTCAGGCGTTGGAGCGCAAGGAATGTCGCGGTTTGCACTATACCACCGACTACCCGCTGCACGCTTACGACAAGAAATAACCTAACACCCAGGAAGGCATGAAGCAACAAAGGCAACACATCAAGCTATTCATCAGCACAGCGTTTGTTGTCATTCTTGCCGCCTTGTTTGCCTTCCTGCCCTTAGGGAAAAAGCAGGTGCAGGAGCCTATGACGGACACAGTCGTTGCGCCCACCGATACCTTGGTGGCAACACCTGTTCAGCAGCTTAGTCCAACGGCCCATTATTTGGATTCGTTGGGCTATATCAATATAACGGAGCAAGATAGCAACATCTTTGTAAGTTTGATGTATGCACGTGACGACAACTTCATGGGCAGGTTGCTCTACCAAGATTTGCGAGAAGCCTACCTGCATCCCGATGCCATCACTCCCTTGCTGAAGGCGCAACAGCTGTTGCAACAAAAGCATCCCGATTACCATCTGATCATTTTCGATGCTGCACGACCCATGTACATCCAACAACAGATGTGGGATGTGGTAAAGGGCACCCGTCAACAGAACTATGTGTCGAACCCCGCTCATGGTGGTGGGTTGCACAACTACGGATTGGCGGTGGATGTGAGCATTGCCAACGCCCAAGGCGACACCATTCCCATGGGTACTGTTGTCGATCACTTGGGGCGTGAGGCACACACCGACTATACCGCCCTCCCTGCTGAGGCGTTGCAAAACCGCAGGTTGCTCATCAGCGTGATGCGCGAAGCAGGCTTTCGTTCGTTACCCACGGAGTGGTGGCACTTCAACTTGGTGAGCCGACAGGAGGCAAGGGAGAAATACAAGGTAATCCCATAAAAAGAGATAGGGAGAAGGAAGGGAGTAAGAAGAGAGTAGCGTTAGCGAAGGATCAGCGAAGGCAGAGCGTCTTTTTAGAGCAGCGAGAGAGCGAAGGCATAGCGAAAGATCAGCGAAGGCATAGCGAAAGATCAGCGAAGGATCAGCGAAGGATCAGCGAAAGATATACGATGGAAGATGAGTTAAAACAGTTTATAAAGGAGCATCGCGAAGACGATGTCCGTCAGCTAGCCCTGCAAGCCAGCCGCTACCCTGTTATCGATATGCCCTACGCACTCACGCAGATAGCCGGTTGGCAGAGCATTCGCGACAAAGTACCCTCCTGGGCAGCATGCGGCGACATCATCTATCCGTCTCACCTGCCTTTGGAACAATGTTCGTCGGAGGCCACTGCCAATTATAAATATGGTGTAGTGGCAAAGATGGGCGAGCACGACTCGCTGACCGACCTCACCGGTGGCTTTGGCATCGACTGCTGGTTTATGTCACACGCCTTTCAGCACACCACCTATGTAGAACGCCAAGAAGAGCTCGTCAACATCGCCCAGCACAATTTCCAAGCCCTGTCCATTCTCCATTCTCACTTTTTGGAGCAGCGAGAGCAGAGCCAAGCTTGCTTAGGCTATGCCGAGTCGCGACAAAATAGGATGCTGTCAGCGGTCAATTTTACTTGCGAAGCTTGGCTGAGTCGCACTACCTCCCCCGTCAGCTGGCTCTACCTCGACCCTGCCCGTCGCGACGAACATGGCGGCAAGACCGTAGCCATCAGCGACTGCGAGCCAGATGTAAGGGCATTGGAAGAAACCCTGGTCGATAAGGCAAAGCACGTGATGGTAAAGCTATCCCCTATGCTCGACCTCGACTTGGCTTTGCACCAGCTCCAGCATGTACAAGAAGCCCATATCGTGTCAGTCGATAATGAATGCAAGGAACTGCTCCTGATACTATCCAAAGACACCGTTACCGACATCGACCACACGCCCATCCATTGCGTCAACATCAAGAAAGACGGCACACAAGCGTTTGTTTTCACGAAGGCAGAAGAGCAGCAAAGCGCCCCAGATTTGGCCCAATCCATCGGCCAAACCCTATACGAGCCCAACGCCTCTCTCCTCAAAGCAGGTGCCTATCGTTGCGTGTCCCAACGCTTGAGATTGCAGAAACTGCACGCCAACAGTCACCTCTATACCTCCAGTCAAGTCAACAGCGACTTCCCCGGACGTATATTTCAGGTAGAAGCCGTGAGCGGCTTTGGCAAGAAAGAGCTGAAGACCCTGCTGACCGACATCAACAAGGCCAATCTCACCATACGCAACTTCCCCGCATCCGTGGCCGAGCTTCGCAAGCGCCTCCATCTCTCTGAAGGCGGCGACACCTATCTCTTTGCCACCACCCTGCATCCCGAAGAGAAGATACTTATCAAGTGCAAGCGAATCTAAAGAAATAATTTCTCCCTGCCCGTAGGTAAGGCTTTCACGCAGAAGCAATCCAGAATAAAAAGAAAGGGCTCCACACAAGGTGGAACCCTTTCCTATTATTGTAGGCTAAAAGCCTATTGTTGCGGTCAACTATTAGTTGCTCCAACCAACATTCTGCTGAGCAGCCAAAGTCGGGTTGCGAGTCAGGTCGTTTGCTGGGATCGGCCACAAGAAGCGGCGGTCGGTGTAAGGATATGCACCTACCAGATACCAAGCCTCATCAATAGCCTTACCAATAACGAATGAAGTAGCAATCACCTACTACCTGTCTTAGATTTCCCATTTTGATTAAGTTTTAATGATTAGATGAATACTATTTGGGGAAAACAACATGAAAACAGATGCTGTAATAAAGGCTTGTGAAGCCATATTTCTCTGCTTCCTGATGATATTCCCTTTTTTTCGTTTATTTTTTATTGTTTTAAATTTTTAGTCTTACCATCCTACACCTTATTTATATTTATAAAGGAGATAAAAATCGTAGAAAAAAGGGGCTTATTTGTAACAATACGAATGAAATGTTGACATTTTTTAAAATTTATGTGTAAAAAAATTTGTATTTATTAATATTATGACTAACTTTGCCCCCGATTTGCGTTCAATAGGTTCTTATTAAAAGTATGAAATTATTCGCTGTTTAGATGTAATAATCACGAATTACTGCAAGAAAAATAGAATCTACATGGGGTAAAAATTATTTACAAAGATAATTGAGATTGTTTAAACTTTAATAGTTTTTTATGAAAAAGAAATTCATGCTGTTCTTGACCTGCCTGTTCTTAGGAATAGGGTTGGCAACTGCTCAGGTCACAAGAGTGACTGGTAATGTCACTTCTTCTGAAGACGGTGAGCCAGTAGTTGGCGCATCAGTCTTGGTAAAGGGCACAAACGTGGGTACGATTACCGACATTGACGGTAACTTTACTATCTCTAATGTGCCGAGTAACGCAACTACTCTGGTTATCTCATTCATCGGTATGCAGTCACAGGAAGTACCTATCAGGGAAAACGTACGGGTGATGCTGCGTCCAGATTCAGAGTTACTGGACGAGGTGGTGGTAACCGCTATGGGTATCTCTAAGGAAAAGAAAGCCTTAGGCTATGCTGTTCAGGATGTAAAGTCAGATAAACTGATGCAAGGTATGAGTACCGACCTCGCTGGAGCCATCTCTGGTAAGGTTTCTGGTTTGAACATCACCTCATCATCTGGTATGCCTGGTGCATCTTCTCACATCACCATTCGTGGTGCTCGTTCTTTCGACGGCGATAACACTCCTCTGTATGTGGTTGATGGTATGCCTGTTTCCTCTGGTGGCCGTGATACTGGTAGTTCTGTAACAGGAGCCGACTATGCTAACCGTTCTTTGGATATCGATCCTAACGATATCGAAAGCGTTAACATCTTGAAAGGTCAGGCTGCTTCTGCACTGTATGGTATGCGTGCTTCAAATGGTGTGATCATCATTACTACCAAGAGCGGTAAGGGTTTGGCACAGGGTAAGCCTCAGATTACTTTCAACTCCAGCTTTACTTTCTCTAAGGTCTCAACCTTCCCTGATATGCAGATGGAATATGCACAGGGTTCTGGTGGTAAGTTCTCTCAGAACGCTTCTACCGCATGGGGTCCTAAGATTGTTGATCTGCCTAATGATCCTGGTTTCGGTGGTAATACTGATAACAAGTACACTAAAGCAGAAGGTATGCATCAGGGACAGTACTATAGCCCTAAGCATGCTGCCGCTGGTCTTGACCCATGGGTAACTCCAGCAGCTTACGACAATGCACGCGAATTCTTCGACACTGGTACTGCTTGGACTAACAACGTTACTGTTTCCCAGAATTTCGGTAAGGGTGATTATTCATTCTCTCTGGGTAACACCAACCAGAAAGGTATTGTAAAGAATACCGGTATGGAACGTTACAATGCCAAGTTTAATGGTAACCTGAAGATTAATCGCTATCTGTCAACTGGTTTCAGCGGCAACTTTGTTGCTTCTAAGATCAAGAAGCAGACTGGTGCAAACGATGGTTTGATGGCTACATTATGGGGCGCTCCTCCTTCATACGACATGAAGGGCATTCCAAGTCACGCTGAGGGTGATCCTTACACTCAGGTACACTTCCGTTCTCTGACTTTCGATAACCCTTACTGGGCTGTTGAAAACAACGAATTCTCAGAGCGTACACAGCGTTTCTTCGGTAACGCTTACCTGCGTTTCGAGTATCCTATCAACGAAAAGATGAAACTGGATGTGAAGTACCAGTTGGGTGATGATGCTTATACTGTTACTTATAAAAACATGTTCGGTTACGGCCACAAGAATAGTGATGGTAGCATCAGTAAGCAAGCAAGAACCATCAACGAACTGAACTCCCTGTTCACTGCAAGCTTCGACTGGAACATCAATGAAGATTTTCACTTGAACTTCTTGTATGGTAATGAAATTGTACAGAGCAAGACTTGGATTGAGTCAATCTCTGGTACCCACTTCAACTTCCCTGGTTGGAATAACATGAACAACGTTTCTACATACGATGCAGGTGAATCTACATACAGAGAGCGTACTATTGGTAACTTCGGCAACCTGTCACTGGATTATAAGAACATGCTGTTCTTGAACGCTACCGGTCGTCAGGACATCGCTTCAACAATGCCACGCAACAACCGTAGGTTCTTCTATCCTTCTGTTTCTCTGGGCTTCATCTTCACAGAGTTAGAGCCTTTGAAGAACAATGTACTGACTTATGGTAAACTGCGTGCATCTTATGCTGAGGTAGGTCAGGCTGGTAATTACTACCCATCATACTACAGTACTCCTGGTTATGGTGGTGGTTTCTCTTCAGGAACTCCATTCCAGTATCCAACTAATGGTGTGGTAGCATATGTACCATCAAGCACTATCTATGATCCTAACTTGAAGCCACAGAATACCAAGTCTTGGGAATTTGGTGTTGACTTGGGTTTCTGGAACGGTCTGGTAACTTTGGAATATACCTATTCTCGTCAGAACGTGAAGGATCAGATCTTCGGTGTGCCTTTGGCAGGTTCAACGGGATACGGTGAATTGGTAACCAACGGTGGTAAGATTCATACTAACGCTCACGAGTTCACCCTCGGTCTGAAGCCTATTCAGAAGAAGAACTTCAAGTGGGATCTCTCTGTTAACTTCACCAAGGTTGACAACTACGTAGATGAGTTGGCAGAAGGTGTCAACAGTATCTTCTTGGGTGGTTTTACCGAACCACAGGTGCGTGCCGGTATCGGTGACAAGTTCCCTGTACTCTATGGTACCAGCTTCCTGCGTAACGAAAAGGGTGAAATCGTTGTTGATGCAGACGGTCTTCCACAGGTAGGTGAAGAAAAGGTGATTGGTTCTGTTGCTCCAGACTTCCAGATGGGCTTTAACACCAGCTTCGAAATTTACAAGTTCAAGCTGAGCGCAACCCTCGACTGGAAGAAGGGTGGTGAGATGTACTATGGTTCATACACCATGATGGACTACTACGGTTCAAGCCAGCGTTCTGCAGACTTCCGCAATATGGATCAGTTCTTGTGTGAGTGGCCTGCAGTTAAGGAGGATGGCACACCTAATGACATTTATATTTCAGGTAGTGACGCATTCTATTACTTCAATGTATTGAGTGATATCTCAGAAGCATTTATCCACAAGTCTTCTTACCTGAAACTGCGTGAAATTTCTCTGAGCTATCCTGTCGTTGAGACTCCAAAATTTGGTGTTACTTTGAGCGCATTTGCACGTAACTTGCTGCTCTGGTCAACCATTAAGGGCTTCGACCCAGATGCATCACAGGGTAACAACAACATGGCCGGTGGCTTCGAGCGTTTCTCTCTGCCTGGATCTTCATCCTTCGGTATGGGTCTTACATTAAAATTCTAAAAGGAGATTACAGATATGAAAAAATTATATAGTATTGTATTAGGCTTTGCGGCTCTTTCATTGAGCTTGGTTTCTTGCTCTGAGGACGTGATGGATACCATCAACAAGGACTTGAATCACTCTACGGATGTTAGCGCTAAGTTTATCGTGACCGACCTGATTACCCGTACGGCAATCAGTATTACCGGTGGTGATCTCAACACATACGCAGCTGTTGCTGTTGAGCATGAAGGTGGTGTCTTTAACCAGCTTTACAACGCTGAGACACGTACCAGTGAGTGGAACACCTCTACCTGCTTCAATAATTCATGGGGTACTATCTATAGCAACATGAAGAATGCACTTAAGGTGATAGAGAAGACTGCTGACGATGCTGAAGGCACCGATGCTGGCAATGCAGCCATCAGAGGCGTTGCTGAAGTAATCTATGCCCACAATTCAGCTATTTTGACTGACTTGTTTGGTGATGCACCTTATTCAGAAGCTTGCCAAGGTTCAGCAAATTTGACTCCTGCTTTGGATTCTCAGCAGAGTATCTATACAAGCCTGATGGCTACCTTAGATAAAGCTATTGCTGACCTTAAGGCAGGTGGCGCTAACTCCGGTTTAGGTGCTTTTGACTACCTCTATAAGGGTGACAACACTAAGTGGCTGAAGTTTGCTTATGGCTTAAAGGCTCGTCTGCTGATGCACACTATCTTCCGTGCTTCAGACAAGGAGGCTGTTTATAAACAGATTATTGAATTGGCAGACATGTCATTCGCTGATCCTAGCGAACAGGCTGATTTTAATGTATATGACAGCTCTAACTGGAACCCAACCTTTGACTTCCAGTATAGCCGCGACTACTTCGGCTTCAGCCAGAGCATGTACAACAAGATGATGGCACGCAACGACAAGCGTATCACCCGTATCCTGTTTGAGCCTTACGGATATCACCTGACTCCAGATAGCGAAGACCTGATTTTGGTTCCAAATGGTATGGATTTCGCTCCTGTACAATGGGTATATTCTTTCGACGCTTTCTGTATGGCTATGACAGCATCAACCTATCTGATGAGTTACTATGAACTGCAATTCTTGAAGGCTGAAGCACTGGCTCGTCTGGGTCGTGATGCTGAGGCTAAGGCTTGTGTGAAGTTGGCTTTGGAAGAAGCTTTCGTAAACACTGAAGCTTCTGTTCAAGCAGCTCTTGCTAGTGGTCAGCTTGGTATGCCAACTGGCGATCCTAGCACCCCATTGACAGCAGCTGATGCTGATGAATATTATGACAATATTATTGAGCCTCTTAGTGGTAATGACCTTTTGGCCGAGATCATGGTTCAGAAGTATCTGGCTATGTACGGTGCAAACGGTGAGTCATTGGAGACCTACAACGATATTCGTCGTATGATGGCTCTGGGTGAGGATTTCGTAGAATTGGAGAATCCTAAGAATGCTACTAAGTTCCCATTGCGCTATAGCTATGGTGCAGACGATACTACTACCAACCCTAATGTACAAACTGCATTCGGTAATGGTCAGTATGTATTTACTGAGCCTGTATGGTGGGCTGGCGGTAGCCGTTAAAAGAAAAGGTTAGCTGTGTTTCTTTAAACACAATAGCTTTAAATACTAAAATGGAGAGGGGATATCCGTGAGGACATCCCCTCTTGTTTTTTACTATCACCTCAATTAATTATAAACGAAATCTTACCCCGGTTGTTTTCTGCCCTTGCGGCAAAGTGAATCCAATAGATGGAGCCTCGTCTTTCAAGGAATAGTTCGTCGAATGTCATCTTCTGCTCGTCGGCAATATCCAATAGGATGACCATCTTTCGTAGTGCCTCCTCTACTCCAGCGCAGCGGATATCGGCGGCACAGCCCGTCATGTGATTACTGGTTCTACTAGGGTTTAACCCTGCTTTCTCCATTGCCAGCATGACTTGATAGGAACGGAAGCCCTGGTTAATGACTAACGGTTCTACCTCATTCGAGGTGTTATAGTCTTCATCCGATGCCAACACATACCTTCTGTTATAGCCCCTGCGCAAAACTTCCAGCCAATCGTTGCAGAGGTCAATCATATTCTCCACTGCCTCCAATGGCGGTTCGTTGTTATCTTCAGTTTTGAAGTTCGTTTTCGTGAACTCTCCGAGCACAAAATGAGGCGATAAGTGAAGGCCATCAAACTTGTTTGAATGGCTGAGCGCAGCCTCATTGGGCGATGCCAAAGTCTCGGAGAGGTGTTCATTTCTGTCTAACATATTATGCTTTTCTTAAAACTGTAATCTGTAATCTGTAATACGTACTTACGGTAAACCCATTGGGTAATCATGTTTCTTGTCTTACGGCCTTCATTGCTTAACCCGTTCTGTTGACGGACACGTTTAGCATCATCAATGGTAAACTCATCAGGCAGCAGTTCCAAGAGGTTGCGAGGACCACGCGTACCTATGCGGGCATCATCGCCATTGGTGGCTTTCTCGATGTCGGCACCAAAGAAACGCATCTTGCACCACAGGTCATAGTTCAGCGACCAGCGGATGAAATCATCCATGCTTTTCTCCCACTTCTGACCATTGGCCACATACAGTACACAGGCCTTCAGCCAGGCGATCACAATGGCTCTGTGCGAGAGGTTCCAATACACTTCACTCTGACTCAAGCGGGCAAACTCAGCACACTCCTGCTGCAGTTTCTTCGCCAACTTGAAAGCCTGCGGACAGTCGATCAGGCCACGTGCAGCCACCAGATTGTCGATATAAGGCTTCAGGGCCTCGTCAAAGGCTACATCATACCTCCCATAGATGGGTTGCTCGGCACCAATCTCTGTTTCCGGTATGGTACAGAAGTTGATGCGGCTGATAGGACCATCGGTCAATACCTTGCTGAAGAACCTTCGGCCTTTCAGAATGGTGGTACACGCGTTCCAGTTGAAACGGCACTTGGGACGGGCCGTGACACTTTGCGTTCCCACACGCGTCTGGCCATACTCTGCTCCCGGGTCGAAGGCCAGGCACATCAACTGGAAATGCTGCTTGCCCGTCTGTCCCTTCAGCTGCTCAAACAAATCCAGCTCGTTCAGCTTCACATACACGAAGTGACCTTCGGATTCGTCCATTCTTGTCACCAGCGCAGGCTTCGTCATATCGGGGTCAATGATCTGGATGACCAACCCCTCCGGACGCAGCATCTTGTCCTTGTTGTCACCTCTCCTCACATTTTCTTTCTTCCATTCTTTTTCCCGTTTCTCATTCTCCTCGTCACGGTGCTTGACGTCCGCCATGATTCGCGTGATAGGCTCGTCGATGCAGCCCTTGCCGGAGCCTGTTTTGGCCATCAGGCAGTTCATCAGCGTGGCCTCATGCTCCACGTTATCTGTATAGGCAAACCTCACTCCACAGAGATGGGTAGCCAAGGGCGGAAACATGGCATGTGCCACAGCCGACTTATACACCTCGGGCGTATTGCTGGTGACCAACTGTACCAGTTTGGGCAGTTTCTGGGGCATCTCGGGCGGCGTAGCGTTTTCTGTGTTCTCTGAACCTTCAACGGTTGGTGCACTTGCCGAGCTACCTTTGCCATACAATCGCTGACTTTGTGTAAACAGTGCTTCCTGGTATTTCAATAAGCGTTGATTCGGATTGGTGTAGTTCTTGTAGAAGTCGTTCACCAGCTGCTGTATGTTCTGGTCGTTCCAATGCTCGGGCATCAGCTCTTTCAGGATACCATTGGCTTCGTCCTTGGTCAACAGCTGGGTAGCGCCACTCAGGAACACCTTTACCGTGGTATGCCGTCCGCCTTCATCCAAGAAATCGCTCTCCTCCAGTCCTTTCTCTTTCATCACTCCCTGAGCGAGAAAACGGACACGCTCGGAAACACCTGAAGGCTGAGGGCTGATGTCTGATGGCTGAGATGCTGCATCTTCCGTCTTACTTCTTACTTCAGCCTTCGTAAGCGGTCTTCCGTCCACATCCAAGCCTCGCTGCAAGAAAGCCTCACGGCGTTGCTCCAGCTCCTCCTCACTCATCGGCTGTAACCACTTCTCAGAGCGATAGATCTCCTCCTCAATGCCTGTCAGATAGATGAAACGCTCGGGTGTGATGCAACTCTCATCGTAGGGTATATCTATCTCCTCACAGAAAGCCTTCTGTGTCTCGGCAATGGTCATGCCGACGGGCAACTGCAACCAGATATGTACCTTCTTACGGGCAGAATAATCCATGCGCAACACCTTGTCCTGCCAGTCGGAGTGCTCGTCCTCTATCACCTTCCTGGTGTTGGCTATGGCCTTTTCCACCAGTTCCAGGTCATCCACATCCACACACGTCATAAAAGTAAAGGCCTCGGGGATGATGTCATCCTGTGCACGGTGGTTGTCCTTGAACCGGCTGTAGTGCGGACACACAAACGGCAGCCAGTCCTTCATCTTTTCCTTTCCGCTGCGGATGTTCCTTACCATCTGCTTGAGCCACTTCTCACGGAGCAGGCCATCTACCTGCTCCGATGTAAAGGGTTCAGCATAGCCGCGGTGATCCTTCTTGGCATCGCCGCTTTTCTTCGTATTTGCTGCTATCATTCCGTTCATAACGCATTACTTTTGATTGTCCATAAACTTGATGGCCTTTACCACCTCACGTTTCAGCAGTTTGGTGAACTCCGCACGCTGCTCATTGGGTAGTGTAAACACATAGCGGTCGTAGCCGTCGGCACCATACGACACCGAGCTGTGCTGCAGCTTCAGTACTGGCTTACCGTGTTTTTTCGGTATGCGCACGAAATCGAAGGTACCATTGCTCAGCATCTGTCCGTAACCACGGCCATGGAACGGCTTTACCTGTCCAACACGCGGATTATCGGGCATTACCTGCACGTAATCCATTCCTGTCTCAGTCTTGCTGACTGCCACCAGGGCACTCAGCGTCTTTGTCAAATTCTCTTTTCCCATTTTACTTGAGTTTTTTAGTTGAGTCTTCGGGAAGAGCGAAGTAGTAGCTGTCGACAATTTAAACCTTGGTACTCCTCCCTCACCCAGCCTAACAACTCAGGTTAATGATTAAATATTGATATAGATGGAGCCATGCTCCTGTTCAAATTCCGCTCTGATCTCCACAATGGTTTTGGGTGTCACTTGCTCGCCCCGCTCCTTCAGTTCGGCTTCCTTTACCCGCACATCCACCAGATGCATCAGGTATTCCCTGCTCTTCACCTTGCCCTGCGTGAACTCCAACTTTCTGAGTTGGCGGCTCATCTTCCAACATTCGCACACGCCCAGCGGGTCAACCTCTATGTTCAACCTGGTGCAGTGACGCGTCAGCTGCAGTCGCGTAGATTCCTTAAACTTACATGAGGCGCAGCACTTGCCTATTCTCATGCCATACTTGTTGCCTGTAATTCTCATAACTTTTACTTTTTTTAGTTCGACATTTTTGTTTAACTGCGACAAAGGTCGGGAGAATTGTTCTGGGCAAAAATCTTTTATTTTTGACCAGTCACTTTTTGGGCAAGTTCACGTATCTTTATCCTTTGCTCGCGCGTTAGGCAATAGACAACAGCCGCCTTGTAAATGCCATTCTTTTCCTGTACGCCCTCTAATTGCTTATGAAGCTCAAGCAGATTGTCACACTGGTAGATGTCCAGTGCCTTCATGTGAAAAACAATGTTGGTCACGAAATACTTGTTGAGATGTCCCCGATTGCGGCCTTTTTGAATGACCAGCGAAGGTGCGAATAAAACATTGCTGACTATTTCCGCCCATAGTTTGTAAATAGTTGGCCGCCATTCTGGCGCTGCATACTTGTCGATGGCCGACACATAAGACAACACCTCTTGCCGACAACGAGCCTGCAGCTCATCGCCAGTGGGTTTCACTGCTTTCCGGAACAGTTCTCCCCTACGCCAAAGAGTCAGTACCTCTTCAGCTGTCATCCCCTTTTCAGGGATTTGCACGTATTCTTCTCGCATAACCGTGAAGTTGTTGTGCTCGGCTCGCAGAAGTGGAAGCTCCCTTATCGCACGTGCGGCTCCGAACGGGCTTCGCGGTTAATTAATCATGTTGTCGCCTTTCCGGACGACATCGTTTTTCCTTGTTGCTGTTGTGATGGTTTACATCACATTGTGAGAGGACAAAAAAAGAACCTCGCATGCCATTCGGTATACGAGGTATATTGAAAATTTGCTAATGGAATATCGTAGTGTTTTGAAGACCAAAATATGCGATTTGCCTATTAACGATATAAATCGTTTACGTATTGCTTTTGCTTGATCTTCTTATCTCATACTCTCATAGTAATATCGTTTTTTATGAAGCTTTTAGGCTTCGTGTTTTATACTCAGCGCTTTACAGTCAAAACGCCTCGTATTGCCTAAAAAGGCACTGCGAAGATACAACAAATAATCGACATTACTGCCGAAAAAACATGTTATTTTCAAATTGTTTTGAGGTGGTAAATTAACACACTAATTATTATGCTATTAGTGTTTCTTTGTTTCTGTCCAAAACACATCTACTTAAACAGTCTATTACGATTACAGATTACAGATTACAGTTTCTTGGGGAGCTAGGATGTAGGATAAAGAGAAAAAGAAGAGAAATAATACTTATTAATATATATATATATTAATAAAATTTTTGTTCCCAAATTTCGATCTGCTCATGAGAAAACTGTAATCTGTAATCGTAATACTAGTGCAGTTTTCTCATCAATACTAATAGCGTGTTTTAGGGGCGTGCTTATTTCGCGTTTTCATTTGCAGCCGCACTCCCTTTTTCGTAACTTTGTATTGTCAAAATCAAGACAGATTTTTTGCGCCCTAGTTAGGAAAAAAGTTTTTCCTAGTTATTTCGGCCTTTTTTGCTAGTGCACGAGCAGAAAAACGAAATCGGGCTAAAAAGCACTGCCAGGGTTCAGAAGTTGGAAAATGACGGTCGGAAGACGGAAGGCAATCGGGCCCAATGCTGGAAATCGGAAGACTGAAAATTGGAAAACTGGAACCACTTTTTGACGATAGGTAAAACAATTTATTAACAAAAAAAACACGACAAAAGACTATGGCAATGAAAGTGAAGGCCGTTGAACGCCTGGTGAAGTTCAACAAGAATGATGCGGGTACCTACCGCTATGTTATGCAGCCGGATTTGTATATCCCGCTGAGTCAGGA
>Ga0265300_10000355_pt1 | contig 46985 bp, 66 predicted proteins | sample AusTroGonzalo_MG_FD_193482 | JGI IMG/M metagenome (GOLD analysis project Ga0265300, IMG submission 193482) | Bovine rumen microbial communities from tropical cattle in Woodstock, Queensland, Australia - Gonzalo_03 | ecosystem: Host-associated > Mammals > Digestive system > Stomach > Rumen ... | reverse complement strand
GCGCACCCGCGCTTTCGGAGAGGTTTTCGATGAACACATCGCCCACGGCCTTGGTTATGGCCTTTCCCGACAGGTCCACCTGTCCGGAATCCCCTACCCTCACAAGGTTATCCATGAGGTTGGAGTAGGAGGACGGCATGAAGGGTGTCATGACCGCAGTCTTGACACCGGCCTGGATAGTACCCTCGATGAATTTCGGAACGGCCTGCGCCATTTCGCGCCTGGCACCGGTCAGGCCCATTTCGACGGATGCCCGTGCAATGCCGTTGGTGATTCCCTTGGTGGCGAACTTCGCCGCCGCATCGCCCATGCCGCCCATGAGGAAGAAGTCGGCCATGAATCCGAGGGACTGCATGGCGGTACTGCCGGACTGGTAGCCGAGGGAAAGGTCCTCCGAGCGTGCCCAGTCGGTATAGGACTTGACGACGAAAGCCTTCACCATCTCCTTCTGCGCGTCGGAGAGGTAGGTCATGCGTTCAGGGTGCTGGGTCACAAGCTCTGCGATGTTCACATTCTTCCCTTCCGCATCCTGTATGTCCTTGATCGCCTTGATGAGCGGTGTGTTTTTCGCTATGGACTTACCCAGGGCGACAGGCGAGAGGGTTTCGGGTGCCTCGCCAATCAGACCGCGGAAGAAATTGCCCAGGCCGGTCGTCTCGTCGTACTTGGACGGAGCCTTCTCGGTCTTTCTCGCGTCGTCATAGAACATCTTGGCGGCGGCAAGGGCCTCGTAGTCCCGATAATAGTCGGGGTTGGAACGCATGTCCTCTGCCAGCCTGGAATCGCCGTGGGTGCGGTCGAAAAGGTTGGTGGGGTCCTTCTGAATCTTGGCAGACGCGGGGTTGGCCTCGTTGAGCTGGCCGAACATGCCGTCGATACGGGCGGTAGCCTCGTCGAAGGCCCGCAGTTTCGCCTGTTTCTCGGACTGATAGGCAGGATTGTTCTCCCTCTCTCGATAGAGCGTGTCGAGACGGCCCTGCACATCAAAGAGTTCGGAGGTGGCCTCCTGCGAGCGCTTGGCAGCATCCACGACGGAGGCAGGGTCCAGGTCGTCGAAGGCCGTCCGCATGTTCGTCGCGCTGTCGTTCGCATTGGCGAGCGCGGATTCCTGCATCGGCCTGAGCTGGCTGATCTCCGCGTTGATGGCGTTCAGTTTCTCTCCCCAGAAATCGACCGGCTTGGCACGCACGATCTCCGCGTCGGGGTGCTCCTTCAACAGCCTTTCCCTGTTACGGCCCAGCTTGGCCGCATCCCACGCCTCTGCCTGCGGAAATCCTGGCAGATGGACGGTGAACATGTCGCCGTCCCCGATAGCGTCGTCTGTCGTCATCGGGGAGGTCTCCATCACTATCGCGTCCTTGTGGTCGTTGAACAGCTGCTCCTTGTTGCGGTTGTACTTATCCTCGTCCCAAATCTCGCCCCGCTCGTAGCCGGGGAGCTGGACATAGTATCTCTTGGTTCCGTCGTTCATATCGTAGGAGAGAGAGGTTGTTTACTATTCATAGCCGCCCAGTCCGGTCTGGTCATTCTTCGGGAGGGCGTATCCTGGAACATTTTCGGGTGCCTGCCGGGGAGAGACGGGCGACGGCGTGTATGCTTCGGGGTTGTCGCTGTACTGGCTCAACACCGCACGGCGTTCGGGGTCCTGTATGGCGAACTGGAAGATGAGGCTCTGCTTCTCCGTCTCGGACGAGAGACGGCGGTACGCCTTCTGGAAGTCCTCGTCGTCCTTCAGTTTCGCGTAGGACTGCTTGACGAACTCGTCGTATTCCTTGGTTTTCATATAGACGGGGACGAGTTCGCCCTGCTCGTTGGTGTAGTAGAGCCTGTTGATGCTGCTGCTGCCACCGCCACCGGAACTGGCCCTCGATGCCGCCTGGGAAATTGCGCTGTTGGGGTCGATCTCGTACTCGCCCTTGTCGTTCTTGCGCAGTCCGTAGCGTGCCGCGGTAATTGCCGCGTTCTCGCGCCGTGCCGCAGCGGATTCGGCAATCTGCCGTTCCTGCATGCGGACATTGACTGCCGCCGTCGCACCCTGTACGCCGGCCTGTGCCGTCTCCTTACCAGTCTGGGCCCTGATTCCTGCGAGTTCCTTCGCGGACTGGAGGCCTGCGTCGGCAATCCGTCCTGCGTTGTTGTACCTTGCATTGACCTCGCCAGCGTCGAACTGGGCGAGCTGGGAACCGCCCTGCATCTTCATCTGGATCATCTGCTGCTGGAGCGCACGCTGACGCTCGCGCATGTTGTCGATGCGCATACGACGCTCGCGCTGGTCGCGGTCGGCCTTCTTCTGCCAGTCCTCGGAATAGGAGTGATACTGCTGGTTGCTGGCGTGGAGCTCACCGACGGAGAGCATATTGACGAGGTTGGCCGCGAGCTCCGCGGCACCGGTCCAGGACACGCGCTTGTGTTCCATGCGCCGCAGTTCCTCGTCCTCCTGCTCGGCCTTCCTCTGCCGTTCCTCGGCCTCCTTGATGAGCGCGTTCTGTGCGTCGTAGCCTTCGTTGAGATAGCCGACGACACCCTGACGGACATTCGCCATGCCCTCGGAACGGGCGCTCTCCGCGTCCTGCTGGGCCTTCTGCCATGCATCGTAGGCTTCACGGACGGCGGTCGCCTGATCGTCGCCGTACTGCTGGAGCGCGGACTGGTAGTTTTTCCACGCCTGTTCGATTTTCTCCGGCATTATGCGTTGGATTTAACGGGTGAGGAAGTAAATGTCTCGAAGGAATCCCCGACCATCTTGATGCCGGAGTTCACGACCTGGCTCGCGGCCTGTGCGGTCGATGCGGCCCTCTGCTGGAGGCCCTGAATCTGCTGCTGGTTGAGAGCCGCGTCCTGCTGGCGGTACTGCTGTTCCACATTGTCCTTGTATTCGGATGCCTGCGACGCGATGTCCGTCATGGTCTGGGACATGGACTGGTTGGCGGCCTGCTGCTGGAGGGCGAGCGACTGGTCGGTGCCTCCTGCCACGGCATTGGTGGCACGGGCACGCTTGTACTGCTCGTTCAGGAGTTCGCGCTGGCGGTTGATGGCCGCCTGCACATCGGTACGGCGCGTGTAGTCCTGCGCCATCTTGATATTGTACCACTGCTTGTTGTCGGCCCGTTGCTGGTGCAGCATGTATTCAGCCTCCCGGTTGAGCCTGCCGGACTTGATTCCACCATAGAGCGCACCGCCGATGGCAGCGGTCAGGCCGATGCCACCCTGGACGATACCTGCGATTTGATTAGGACCCATATAGCTATTGCTTTTATTACAAACAAAGAAAACCAATCCCTTATCGGAGATTGGTCTATCTTTCCCAACAAACTATTGGAAACTGTTATAGTTTGGAAGGGAACAAGAAAAATGGCCGTTGATTTCGGGCCATGTCAGTCGGGAACGCTTACACCTCGACGATTCTGAACTCCACCCTGGGATTGTTCCTGTCGATGAACTTCTCGGCCACGATCTTGACGCACTTGTTGTCGTTCTTGATGGTCCTGGACTGCTGGAGGCAGTCGAGTATCGCCTTGAGGGAGTTGTCGAGGTCGTGGCTCATCGTGGTGAAGTAAACCCTCACATACAGCTCGAAAAATCCGCTTATCATCATGTTGCGATAAGGGCCGACCTGCATGTAGAAGGATTTCTCGTATGCCTCGGTCGAAGCGGTCTTCCCCAGCTTCGCGTGACCGGACACATTGATTATCCGGTAGGTGTTGCTCTTGCTGGGTGCCTGTCCGATGATTGTCTGCCAAGGGTGTTCGGTCATTACTTGCGCGTCTTTTCCTCCGACAGCTCGTCCAGTTCGTCCTTGAAGGTCTTGACGGGGGCCTCGCCCTTGTACTCGACGGATGCCATCTTCGGGGATATGTACGGAAGGAGCTGGAGCATGATGGAGCATTTCTTCTCCGGGTCCTCTATGCTGTCGTAGTTGTCGAGGAACTCCTGCCACTTGCTCTCTACGAAGTTCGTGATGAGGTCGCGCACCTCCTTGGTGCGCTTGTTTGGCGTTCCCTTCTGCCGGCCTCCACCCTGCCGGCCCTTTCCGTCTCCCTTCGGTCTCGCCATGGCTACTTGAACTTGTACGCAGGTCCGAACGGCTGCATCGGCCTCGTCACGACCGACGCGCCTCCGAACATGCTCTTGATGTCGTCCTCCAGTCCGTCCAGCTGGGAGCCGTACACCGATGCCTGCTGGACCATGCCGAGCTGGGTGTACCAGTCGAACAGGGCACCGAATACGAGGAAGCGGTGCATGTACTCCGCGAGCGGCTGGAGAAGTGCGTCCTTGAAGGTCGAGGGGAAGTTGAACCAGAAACGGAAACGGTCGTCGGCCACGGACAGGCCGTCGTCGGCGTATGCCTGCGGCTCGTCGGCCAGGTGTTTCTGCAGAATCTTGCGCAGTTTTGCCTCGCGAAAGGCGACGAGACGGGCGACCACCGCGGAATCTATGCTCTCCGCAGGGTCCGCGGACACGGCGTTGCGCACCGTCACATCCTGCGATCCCGACGCGTCCACATGCTTGAATGTGTTAAGCTCGACATCCTTATAGACGAGATTCTTGTAGATATCCACATTACGGACCTTCGTCTCCACGGACGGGTCGTTTATGGTCTGGAGGACATAGCTCATACGATCGGCGGGTTTTTGGTGTACAGCAGTTCGTTGATGCGCTTGGCGCATCCCTCGGCAAGGACGGCATGCCTGTCCGCGAGCTGGACCTGCGTCACATTGTTGAAGTGCTTCGACAGCGTAAGGTTCACAAGGTAGTCATGCATCTGGCCGGTCAGGGCCGGTAGCTTGCCCTTCATCCTGCGCTCCGTGAACACGAACTCGTAGCGGAAGGTCTGGGGAAGGCCGCCCGTGTCCTCCGTTTCCTCGGTCCCGTCGTGGACGAGCCAGCGCATGACGAGGGCCTGGAGCTCGGAATCGGCCACGAGCAGGGCCTGTTCCAGCTCCGGCATCTTTTCCTCTCCTGCGCGAGCGTCGTGCCGTGCCTCCGGCTCCTGGACCGGCTGCACCTCGAAGTACGCCTTCCTGCGCACCTCGTCGATGATGGGATTGGGATACAGGGTTATGACCATGGCTTAACTTCTGAATGATGGTACTGGGCGGTAGTATATGATTTCCTTGATGCGCGTCATGGCCGTATCAGCCTCCGCGTCGAGCGCGTCGTGCTGGGCCTTCAGTCCGATCCCGTCGAACCAGTCGGCCAGCGCACCCTTCATGATGTAGTCGTGAATCTCCGCGGTGAGCGGTTCGAGCATCGCGTCCTCGAACTCCGAATCGAGCGTGAGGGCGTAGGCGTAGTCGGAGGTGGACAGCTGGTCGTTGGCGGCCGATGCCGTCGCGGTGGCGATGAACCTCCGAAGGGCGGTCCGCACATCAGCGGCCCTGCGGTCCGCGAGGCGCGTGTACTTCCTCGTCCCAGCGGTCGTGTCGGTCTCCGTGGCGATGGCGTCGGCGCGGACGGCTCCTTCCCCTCCCGACACCTCCGAGAAGGAGAGGGAGAGGGAATCTATGTCGAAGAAGATGTCCTTCTTCTTGATGGTTATGGTCCTGCTCTTTGACATGGCCTACGATGTGTAAATCGGTTCGTCCTTCCTGTAGATGATTGCCGTGATCCGTTCTGCCGCCGCCCTTTCCTCCGCGGAGTAGGCCGTGGCGAGGTCGCCCATGGCAACGCTGGTGTAGAACCTCCGCAGGGTGCCGGCCACAAGGAACTCATGCGCCGCCTCCGCGAACGGCTCCGCGAAGTGCGAGGTGCGCCGTGCGGTGATGTCGAACACCAGGGTCCTGTCTCCCGTGAAGCTGTTCCACAGGTCGCTGTCCCCTGCCGTGTCCGCGGTGCGAGACAGGAACTTGCGGCACAGGGCGCGGAGCGCGTTCCATGCGTGCTGGAGGCCCTGGCGCGTCTCTGCCTCGTTTTCCTCCGACGCGCGGACGGCGTACCTCTGCGCGGGGTCCGCTATCCTCTCGGTGTTCATGAACGACTTCACCTTGATGTCGCTGACGACCGAGCCGATGTCTATGGTTACGGTTACGCTCATGATCTGGTCGGGAATTTGCGTTCGACAAGATAGGACAGGACACGGGCCAGCGTGGGTTCCAGCGTCTGCTGGTAGCTGGCGGCCATCGCGTCGCCGGCCTCCGCGTACCATGCCGCTATCGCCCCGTTCGCCATGTATTCCTCCATGGCGTGCGCGAGCGGTTCCATCAGCTCGTCCTGGAACCCGTCCTCCACCTGGAACACGAACTCGTATCCCGTGGCGCTCGACATGCCTGCCGTAGCGGACGAGACCGCGCTCGACGGAGCTTTCAGGAAACGGGCCAGCCGTTCCCGGAGCTCCGCGGCCCTGCGGTCCGCGAGACGGGTGACTACGCTGTTGTTGAAGGTGTCCCCCGTGTCGGATTCCAGCGCGTCGAAACGGCGGGGGTCCTTCCCGTCGTTCACCTTCGCGAAGATGTGCGTCGCGGCGTTCACATCGAAGAAGATGTCGGTTTTCGATATGGTGACTGTCCTGGTCTTCATAGCTGGCTGTAAACGGGGTTGGTCCTCCTGTAAATCAGTCCCTCGATGGTGGCGAGGTCCCTTGCCGCCTCGGCCTCCCTCGCCTGCGCGAGCGCCGTGTGCGCCACGGACTTGTAGAACTTCGCGAGCGCGTCGTCCACGATGTACCCGTGGAGCGCGGCGGTCAGCGGAACGGTCAGGCCGTTCGCCTTGCGCGACGGCAGCTCCAGCACTACGGACAGGTTTCCCGTGGAGGAATAGCTGTCGTTGCCGGATACGGTCGCGGACGGGGACACGGCCTGGATGAACGGACGGACGGCGGCCTCCGCGTCGGCGAACGCGTCGGTGATGCTCTGGTGCAGTTCGGGCAGCTTCTCCGTGCCCGCCTCCACCAGGTATCTCTCCTTGGCGTCGGGAATCAGGGCGGCCTCGTGGCTGTTCTTGACCTTCATGTCGGAGAGGACGCTCGACCGCTGTATGGTTATCGTTATCGTTATCATGATCTCGTGGGTGCCGTTCTCGTCCTGACAAGCGAATCGAGGCTGTCCATGGCCTCCTGCGCCCTGCGCGTGTAGTCGGGTACGAGTTCGGCCCTCCTGCTCTGGAACAGGTCTGCGCAGGCGTGGAGCGCGATGTACCGGTTCAGCTCCGCAGTGACGACCGATGATGTCGCCGCCGCGTCGGGGATGTTGAAGGTGATGGCCGATGCCGTGTAGGTGCAGATGTCCGATTCCCTCTGCGCGAGCTGGGCGATTGCGTCCTTGATGAGACGGCCCACCAGCGCGTCGTCCCTCGACGAGAGGACGACGCTGTCGTACAGGGATATCCCGTCCTGGGAATAAGCCTGGTCCGCGGCGATCGACACTTCCTCGGCTATGACCGCCTTGATGTCGCTTGTGCTGATACTAATTTCCATACATCACTTGCGAATATATGCCATCGGATGCCGTGGCGCGGTCTATCTTTCCCAAATCCCGTAGTGCCTGCGCAGTATGTCCTCCAGCCTCCTGCTCCATCCGCTGTTGGCGTTCGTGACCCATGTGACGGAGCCGACGGGACGGAGGCCGGGGACGGCGGTCCGCACCTCGTCGTGGAAAAGGGTGTCGTACCACCACGGCTCGCTCCTGTCGTAGTGCCTGTTGAAGTAGATGTTCTCGACGATGTAGCTCTCGCGGTCGCAGCCGTAGCGGTCGTATATGTCGAGAAGCCTGTCCCACCTGTAGTACACGGGCAGGTGGCAAACATAGTTCCTCTCCGGCAGTCCCTCCGCGCGGCACAGGTCGCGCGTCTTGCCGAGGTCGCGCCACCAGCCTCTCTCCCTCTCCCAGTCGAACTCCGGGATCACGAAGTCCGACGGCACCTTCGACAGCTTCACATGGTCCAGGCAGAACGGCCTCATGGCGTACATGTCGTCGCAGGCGTACACGAATCCCTCCGTCTCCGGATATTCCTCATGCACCCTGCGGAACTTGTGGACATGGTCCAGGTGCGGAAGGTACTGCCCCTCGACGGGCGGTATCTGCGGACACGCGATGTGCTCCACCTCGGTCCTGCCCTCCCGTGAGAATTCATGGACGGACCTGATGGCCCGGTCCACATTGTCGTCCCTGTCGCCCACTATGACGAGGTGCAGGGGTTCGTTGAAGAATTTCAGCCAGCCGGCCACGGCCAGCTCCAGCTCACACCCCTGGGCGGCCTTCGCCAGATAGGGTATCGCTACGAGTATTTGTCCATTTATCATTGGCCGAGTATTTTCATCAGTTTTTCATCTTCGATCTCGTCGGAGGAAAGAATCGCCACATCCTTCCGACCGACGCATTTCTCGTATCTGTATCCGTCAGGCTCTTTCCCGTACAATTGGATTTGGTCCAGTATTCCTCCACCGCCCCTATATATCGGAACCCTCCTATACGGCGTATGGAAGGCCGGGAAATCCTTCATGGCGCGGTCGAATTCCTCCTTGCTGCACGGCTCCCATATTGGTTCTTGCACGAAAATCATACTACCTACCTTTTCCTTTAAGTCCGTCGTTAAGAAACCTTCGGCACCGCGCGAACACCTCCGGACTGGGATTGAACCTGTCCGCAAGTCCGAACAGCGCCCTTCGCATGTCGTCGGCCTCCCTCTTGCTGACGCTCCTGTGTATCAGCGAGCCTGCATGGTTGATGTAATGATATATCGCCCTGGTCGTGACGAGCGTCGTGGTGCCGGCGAAGATAAGTCCCATGTTGAAGATCATGTCCTCGAAGATGACGACCTTCGGGAAGGACAGCTCGCACGGTATGTTCCTTCTCACATACAGGCACGCCGTGGCGTGTCCCACATCGCAGTCTGGGCCGGAGAAAAGATACGGGCCGTCAGGACGATGGATGCCGGAGGGCGTTATCGACCAGAGGTGGCAGCTCCCCGTCCTCTCGCTGTGCACCACATCGAGGCCGACTATCCTGCCGACGGACGGGTTCGCCTCGGACTGGCCGTTGAGGAAGGAAAGCGCGTCCCTCTCCAGCCAGTCGTCGGAATCGAGGAAGAAAAGCGAATCCCCCTTCGCGTGTGCGATGCCGACATTCCGGGCCTCGGCCAGTCCCCTGTTCTCCTGATGGATCAGGGTGAAGCGCCCGTCGCCCCCCACCCTCTCGTCCAGGAACTCCGCGCATCCGTCGGTCGAGCCGTCGTCCACCACGACGCACTCCCAGTCGCGGAAGGTCTGCTCCTTCAGCGAGCGGATGCACGGACCTATGTATTTCCGCACATTATATACGGGCATTATCACTGATATCATATCGTTGTCGTTGTTTTTTTAGAAAAGCCACGGATGAGCCGCAGACCCGTGGCATGCGTGGGAAAAGAAAAGAATAATGCACATGAAAAAACAAGAAGGTCGGCTCCACCGCATCGCTGCGGGTTCTATCCTCCGTCTCCCGACGGAGATTCGTCCTTGATTATCCCCAGCCTTTTCAGCTCGCCGCGGAGCTGGAGGTTGAGTTCGCGCACCGCGGCCTCGTCCGCGGCGATTCGGTTGGCCCTCTCGTCCAGCGCGAGGGACTGGGCCTCCAGTTCTTCCTCCAGCTCGTCGAGCCTTTCCTGCCGGCACACGGCCCACAGGACGCTGACGATGGCGGCGATGTCCACAAAAATTACGAGAAGCGTTATCATGGCTTTCATTTCTTTAGGTAAAACGATTGTAGCATTTCCTCGGTGACTATTCCCTCGCCCTTCTGCTCCCTGATGAACCGGAAGATGTTATCCACCACATTCTGGTCCGCGGAGCGGTCGGCGAACAGGAGGACGAGACGGGAAAGCTCGTTGGCCTCGTCCTGCCATGTCTGTATGTTCCTGTAGTCGTTCTTCTCGTCCGCGTCGAAGATGTCCTGCGTGAGAAGGTCCTGCAGGTAGCACGCGTCGCGGACGGTCCTGGCGTACCGCGCAAAGAGCTGTTTCTTGTCCTTGCGGAACGACTGGCGCAGCCGTGACATCAGCCATTCGTTGTTTCGGAGGATCAGGTCCATGGAGAGCGACATCATGTAGAGCACATTGGTCTCGCACGATGCCTGTTTCAGTATCTCATTTTCCATCGCGCAGCTCCTTTATAAGTTCGTCGGCAAGGAGGACCGCTTCGTGCGCGATATTTTGATTACTGCAATCGCGCCGCAGGTGTACCGCCAGCGGACCGATGATGCACTTTGCCGCCTCGGCCCTGAACGCATCCCAGTCGAACTCCTTCTTGCCCATCATCTCCTTAACGATGGCTTCGTATCCGGCCTTCTCTGCGAATGTGAGTTCGTTCAAGACCGGGAAGGCCGTGTTCATCAGCGCCCTCCTTTCCGATTCGTATTGGTCCAGCCACTCCTGCGCCTTCTTCGCGGCGACCTTTCCGGAGCTCTTTCCGCTCTCGATCGCGGAGAAGGTGCCCCTGTGGACCCCGATGAGCTGGGCGAACTCGCCCTTTGTCTTGCACATTCCGTACAACCGCGCCAGGTTGTACGAATCCTCGATGACTTTGCGACTGTCGGTGTTATCCATTTTGTACCTCCTTAAATCGTTTAAGTACCTCTTGATAATAGGATTCCTCCGTCTGGAACTCGGACAGGAGGTGTTCGGTGTCGTGTGTGGGGTTGAGTTCGTCGGCTATCTTGACTATCGTCTTGATATCCTCCCAGGTCAGTTCTTCTTTCATGGCACTAATAAACTCTTTTTTAATTTCGTCGAATGACATATCCATGACGCTCAAGGTGGTGTAGGGCTCGAAGTAGATTTTTGGGTGACGCCCGTCCATTTCCAGTTCCCACCTCGACCACCAATGCTTCTTGGTGAACCTGACGTAGTGGAAGATACCTCCAGCACAGCAGAGGTCGTATCTCTCTTTCATATATCACTTCTTTAGTTCTGGGTTTTGTTCAAGGAGGATTTTCCCGAACCCCCGCACCCGCATGTCGTGGAGGTTGGTCACTTTGCCGAGGCAACACAAGCAGATGTCGATGTCTTCAAAGACTATATCGGGGGTGTCATAGAATGTCTTTCCGTCGGTGGCGTCGAATGTCCTGAACATTGGAAGGCGCAGGGACATTACTCTTTCTTCGGAGCCACAGATGTCGCAAGTTATTGTAACTTTCTTCATTTTTTTGTTACTTATCATTGTTTTTATTTCCCATCAGCATTCCGACCGCATTGCCTATCAGGAGCCAAGATTCGGCGGTGTGCGATTCGACTGTTTCGATGAGGGCCTTCCCCTTATAGAGCCGGAGAACGGTAGGATTGTTTGTGTAGTATTGCGGTAGGTCCGTGAGGATTCGGCAGATGACGATGAAGGCCCTGTTTCCTCCGACCGCCTTTGGTTTCCCGATGATCTCGTAGACATAGTATTTGCAGGGGTCTCCGTTGTTGGTCTTTGCCTTCCAACGGATGCTCCTCTTGGAGAGGTGTGGTTTTTTAATCATATCTTGATTGTTTGGTTCTATTTCAAATCCTTGTTGAACACATATTCGGCGAGCATGTAGTCTTCGCCGAAGACGCACACCTGCAACACCGTCACTTCTTCGTACACCCTCTTTTCGCACTCTTTGTCTCTCCACGGGTAGAAGGGGTCGCTTTTTATGGATTTGGTCTCGGTGTAGTACAGCCTCGGTTTTTCATTCGCTTCGACGGGGAAAAGAAGTTCCTCGATCTCCGAACCTCTCTTGAAGCGGATGAACCGGCTCACGGGGTTCGACTTTTGGATGAATCCCGTTGAAGGGGCGTTCAGGTGAACCTCGCATTTTGCGTTGGAGGTGCTTCCTCCGACATAGAATGAATTAAACATATCATGTTGAGTATTAAAAAGGCTCGGTGGTGGCTATAACTCTATGCTTATGAAGGATTATGAATACTGGCCATTGTCCTGCCAACCTCACGGCAGGCTTTTCCGAGCCTTGTGGGTTAGTCAATTAGGGCCGGAACTGGTCAAGCGGAAACACGATCCCGTACTTGAAAACATAGCATCCCTTTTCCTCGCGGTCGAACGGAAGAAGTTCTCCCTTGACTGGATGGAACTCGCCACGCCTCACGGCAAAGTCATATTCGCCATCATCGGGAAGTCCTTTCCCATCATCGGCACACGGAAGAAGGATGCACGGACAGACCTTCGATTTACCGTCCACACTCTTGGTCTTGTGGAAGTACGGAAAACCGAAAACAAAATCCTGCGTAATTTCTGAAAAGCCAGCAACCAGGAACGGCTTTTCTTCTTCGATAAGTGTAATATCAATCTTCATGTCTTAATCAATTATGATTACACTATCCTTGCGGATATGCTTTTTTGAACAACTCGTCCATCTTGATTTGATCGGGGATTGGATATCTCCACTTTCCCTTCAGCCATTGTTTGAAGCTAAATTGTCTTGTCATGTCTCTACTCCCCTTCTTTGTTCATCAGCCAGTAGACAACCCCGATCAGTCCGATGCCGAGCATCACACAGGGAATCCACGGGTGTTTGTTGCACAGCCACATGATCCCGTAGAGCAGACCGCCACCGCCGGCGACGAGTGCCGTGGCCTTTCCGAGTACCTTCCAGTTGATTTTGAGTTTCATTTCTTGTCCTCCTTTTTTGCTTTAAGTCCCACTATATTATACCCTCTTTGCGTATAACTTGCCAAATCATATTTATTCCAAATTTCATAATGCCACCATTGTTTATGGATGCCGAAATATTTGACAACATAAAAGGTTTGTGCGTTATCCACAAAAGAAAGCACGATATGATATTTGTATTTCCTCATAATCACCCCTCCTTCACGATGATGAGTTTGAAATTCTTCAAACCTCGGAGGACATCATCGGAGACATAATCGGAACGGACATATCCGAATCCATCCTCTTTTGCATTGGCATTGATAACGGCTATCCCTTTCACCGCCTCCTTCATCATCTGCTCCTTCTGTTTGTCCATTCCTAACTGAATAAGACCTCCAAGGAGTGTTGTGTCGAACTTGTCATACCAGCGTTCTTTTATCGCAGTAGTTGCTCGTTTGATTATCTGCTCCTTCTGCCATTGGGCGAAGTGACGGGCGATATAACGGATGTCGGACTTTATCGTTTCAATGTCGGTGGTCGGAAACTTTACTGCAAGACTTGTCGGAATATACCTTTCTATTTCCTCCTCCAAGTCCTCGCAGACGGGATTAATCGGCTTTTCCGATTTTTCTTGGAGGGTGTCAAGGAAGGAAAGGAGCGAATCAAGTTGTTTCCGCATTTCTTCGCAAAGGATAAGTCCTTGCCCTCCTTGTGGTTTCAAGTAGTTCTTTCGCCTTTCAATCTCGGCTCGGATGGTTTCGATTGTGGTATTACTCTTTTTGGAAAGTAATTCCACCGCCCCATCAATTGCTTCACCTATCTTCTTTGGAGAAAGTTGCTCCGGGGCTTCTCCAATCGGGCCGTCGTATCTACGCCATTCGTTAAAGTTGCGAAGTGTTTCAATGATTTCGATTATATTCATAGTGCGTTGATTTTTTCGATTACATTATCAATGATAAACCGCTCGTAACGGCTTTGTGTGTCAAACCCATTCAGGTACTCCAGGAGTGCGTCCTTGCGGATGTATTCGGTAGAAGAATAAGGTTTGACAAATTGGGTTTCACTCCAACAAACAAACCCGGTCTTTTCATCAACATTCTTGTAGATTTTGTCCGGTGCTTTCATAACGATTCGATTCTAATGTTAATCACCCATCCCTTTTCGTTGTTCCCTGCCGGGACGAAGGAAATCTCCACATCCCGTCCTTCGAGTTTCAACGGAATGTATGCGGTGCTGAATTTCATTTGACAAGCATCCGCTTTCTGCATCAGTTCGGCGAGTGTCATGGCTATTTCAGTTTGAGAAGGTCGGTCTGGAGAGATTGTAACGCCTCATAAGCAGGCCACGGTGTTGATGCGGTGAGATATTGTTGACGATGCCAATCGACAAAATGTTTCAACCCATCCATTTGTTTCTCGCTCGGCTTCCATTGAGGTTTGGTAGAGATTTCCTTAATCGGAATAAAGACACCATTCTGTTCTTTGGATGGTTTGTTTCCGGCTTTGACAATCTCATAGTCCTCGCTCCCATCATACTTTACGATAGATGTATAATCAAACCGCATCATAGGATGCCAGAGGAATCTGCGCCACTCTGCGGGCCTCATCTTCGACATGCACTCCTGGGCGGTTTCCTCGATGATGGTACGAGAAACATTCTCCACGCCGGCGCAGAGAAATCCGCGATGGATCGCATTCTCCAATTCGGACATGCCGGAGTAGTCCTGCTTTTCGAGATTGGCGACGATAGCATCCTTGTCTTCACACGCCTTCGGACCGAGCTTAATCCTGCAATCGCCAAAGCGGAGTTCCTTCGAGTAAATTTTCTTCCCGTCCTCTGTGATGACATTCAACCCAGAAGGGAGGTCGGTAGGATTCTGTGCATCACCTTTACTGATAATCTTGTAACCTGCTTTTGTAAGCATGTCGGCAGCATCAATGATGTCAAAAGGCTTCTGCTCTTTCTTCCGTTCGAGGTAGGCGAGAACATCATCTCTACTAAACTTCCAAGTGGGATTCCAAAGGCGGTCCGTAAGGCGGTCTTGGATAAATCTCCTTATCCTCTCGTCCTCGCTCTCTTCGAGTTCGGGGAAGAACCGCAGGGCATCCCGCTTGTCTGCATCGTCGAGATTCTGGTAGATGCCACGCACCCACTCGACTAATTCTTTTCTATCTGTTTTCATAACTAAATCACAATTTCTTTTTCTACGCCGGCGAGCTGAAAGGCATGCCGGAGCTGATGAACATACTTGCAGTCGATGAATATGTAGTTCGTCGGCCTGTTGCACGGGTCGGTGTTGTACCGAAGGTTCAGCCGTCCGTTCCACCAGCCTGCATAGGTCTGGCTGTCGATGAACTGGTACGATGAACGCTTGCTGTTCTTAGACTTTGCGAATCCGTTCTTCTCCAGTAAATCGGTCGTGATAGGGATCGGCCTGATGAAGGAGTACGGGACATGCCAGCGCACGCCGTCGCCGTCAAGCAGATAGACCTCGGTATCCAAGATGCGCTCCACCCTTGCAGGATACCTGTCGAAAACCTTCACAAGGTCGCCGACCATCAAAGATGCTTTCATAGCGCAAGTTCGAGCTGGGGCGGTTCGATGAAATAGCACATGACACGCGCAGTCCCTCCGTCGGAGGTCTGCACGGACACCGGTGCCTTCTTTATCTCGGTGTGTCCGTCCTCGTTGATGAGTTCGGAGATACGGGTGGCGAGCTTCATGGTGCCCACCTTCATCAACGCGTCCAGCGGAGTGAGGTTGCCGCCTTCCTGGAGGTAGGCGAGGATGCGCTCCTTCTGCGACAGGGAGCGGTTCGGATTGGGGTTGTTGTTTTCGTGTGCCATGATGGTCAGTGTTTGATTGTTATCTGAAAATTTATGATCCTATATACGAGGTCGCTGCAGCTGTACTTCTGCATGAACGGCCAGAGTATGTTCCTGATGGTTCCGAGGTTCGACTGCCCGTCGGGAGACGGCGGCACCTCCATCCAGCTGTAGAGCGGTTCGGTGCAGAACAGGTAGAACCTTCCTCCGTGGCAGTTCCAGCCGACCCGTTCGGGCCTCGCCGCGTATTTCACATCATCGGTTGCGTCCGTTTTCTCGATGGCCGCCTGTACCTGGCCCCATACCGCGGGCCATGCGGTGTCGTGTCTCTTGCTCATGGCTATCGTTCTTTACTGCGTTTTCCGTTGATGCGCTTCGCGGAGAAGTCCGGCACCTCCACCTTCCCCTCCTTCTCCGCCTGGTAGAGCTCGCGGAAGAAACGGGACCTCGCCTCCTGCTCCTTCCTCGCTTCGAGCCTGTAGATGATGGACGACGCGGCCACCTTCTTCTCGCTCCGGACGAATCCCTTCAGGAACCCGGCAAGGGACACGGCGGTAAGGCCGTAGTAGTCCCCGTACTCCCTGAATATCCCCCGTCTGAACGCCTCCTGCATCTCAACCAGCGTCAGCTCCCGGAGCACGCTGTGCTCCATGATCTCCCTGTCGAGGGTGAACAGGTCCACCTTTATCGTCGCAGGGTCCACGCCCTGGTGCGCGATGAGGGCGAGGCCGAAGAACTGCTTGTTGAGCCAGGACAGGCGCTGCTCGTCCCGTCCGTCCTTGTAGCGCGGATAGATGCGCATGCCGTCCTTGTCGGTGGCGAGCCTTACCCTTGCGAGGTCGTCAGCCGTGGCGATGTCATCGCCCGAACTGATTATCTGCATCGCCGTCTCCTGTCGTACTGCTAAATCTTCCATGTATCCAGTCTTCTACTTCGTTGAACGCCTTTATTGTCCTTTCCACCCTTCCACGCCCGTTGTCCTGCCGTACCGCGGCCCTCGGCCTCTCCCGTTTCATCCAGGCCACCATCCTGTCGCGGACATTGAAGGGGTCGTATGTCTCGGCCCTGATCGTGTCGCTGCCGGGCGTATGCTCGGTGTAGTACCGCACGAAGTCCTCCACCTGCTCGGTCGGCATTTCCAGCTGGCCGGCCAGCCCCTCGACCTCGGCGCGGAACAGGTCGCGTTTCATTTCGGCCATCCTGTCCCTGTCGAAACCGCAGACCGACTTCTGGACCGACGAAAGAAAACGCCACCCACCATTAGGTAGAGTATTATTATTTCTTTCATTCTTATTATTCTTGTTTGTTGTCGTTTGATTGTCGGTTGCTTGTCGCTCGTTTGTCGGCTGATTGTCGGTTGCTTGTCGCTCGCCCACTCCGTCCACTTGGTATCTCTCATAGTTAGAGATAGTTATGAGCGTATAGTGGCTTGTCGTTTCCTTGTCGATTTCGCCAGTTTGCTCCATGCGTGACAGACATGTCCTCACCTGTCTCACTGAAAGGCCGGTCAGCTTGGCGAGCCTTTCGATCGAGGTGACTACCTGCCCGCGCTCGACCACGATTCCGTGCCATTTCCTCGCGTCATGGTTGGCCCCCAGGAGAAGGTGGACGAAGAACGCCACCATCTCCGGGGTGTCACTCCATTCCCAGTTGAGGAACTTCCTGTGCAGCTTTATCCAACCTTCTGCTTCCACGGCGCGAGTGCTTTATAACGGACGGTAGAAAGCCTGGAAACGGACGAGGCCGTCGTTGTATTCGGGCGAGTGGATCAGGCCGTCTCCGGCACCTGCGAGCGTCTCCGCGCCCTCGGTGTCTATGACCACCTTGCTGTCGAGGCCCTTCGGCACGCGGAAGCACACCTGCACGGGGAGATTGACCTTGATGTCGCCCGGTATGGTCTTGACGGACGCACGCTGGGTGGCGGCCACGAAACGGAAACCTGCGGAGCGCCCCTTCTGCAGGAGCATCTTGAAGTTCTCCAGCAGGGACTTCTCGTGTCCCACCACCTTGCCGTCGTCGTCCCTGATGTCGAGGTCCTTGCCGGTCCGCATCTGGTCGGCTGCGTCCGCGAACTCGTCGAAGATGACGAGGGTGAGGTGCTTCATGCGGTTGCGCACGCGCTCGTTCATGTCGCGCACCATGTCGGCCAGGGCCTTCTCGATGTCGGATATGTCGGAGAGGACGCGCACGCAGGAGGGAAGGTTCGCGAAGGCGTACTCGAACTTGGGGTCCAGGATCGTGATGTCGGTCACGCCAGCCTCCACCGCGTAGAAAAGGATGTTCGTCAGACAGACGGACTTGCCGGAGCCGGTCGCGCCGCAGACCAGCACATGGGGCGTTGTGTTGTTGTCGAGGTTCCATACGACCGTGTTCCGGTAGTTGTCGAGGCCGAGGGGAATCCTGCGGCCCTCCAGGTACTTCGCGTCCCACGGAAGGTCCTCCGTGCGCTTCTTGTTCACCTCGACGGCGAGGTAGGACTTGCCCTGGTACATCACCAGCGGCTCGCCCTGCAGACGCACGCGCGGCACATCGAGGGCGTTGGCTATGTCGAGGGAGTGACGGAAGATGGAAAGGAGTTCCACGCCCGGCGCGACCTCGCAGAGGTAGGTGTCGCAGGAGAATCCCTCTATCTTGTGCGCGACCTGTACCTGTATGTTGTAGGTGCGCATCAGGTGTTCTATTTTCTGCTCGTTTGTCATGTTGGAGTGTGCGTAGTCAAGCGTTATGAATGAGGCGGCGTTCTTCCGGAAGTTCGTGATCACCTTCGGGGCGATGGACCCGACGGAGGAATCCTTTATCTTGCGCTGCCGCTTCGCAAGGAGGTCCTTCTTCGCGGAGGGGATGTTATCGAAGTCCTCCACCTCGGAAATCTGCGTCCGCGCCCAGAAGTCGTACAGGACGGCCATGTCCACGAAGTTGTCGGACGGGTTGATTGTGTAGATGTAGTCGGGGTCGGCGACGGCCTCCAGCATCCTGCGCAGGGGTTCGTACAGCAGGGCCTCGAAAAGCCTCCGGCTGTCCGCGTCCATCGTGAACACATGCCTGCGCATCTGGGCGCTGCCGTCCTTGTTGCGCGAGGTCTTGTTCTCGATGAACCACACCTGCGACACGACCTGTCCCGGGTGCCGTTCCTCCCACGCCTTGACATAGGTGATGGCCTGCTGGCCGTGGACGAGGGAAAGCTCCTTCTCGTCGGTGTACGACCCCTTGCTCTTGTGGTCGATGATGGCGACGCTCCCGTCCTTCAGGAGGACGGCGAGGTCCACGATCGCGTGCAGGGGAAGGGGTATGTCCACTCCGTTCACCGTGACCCACACATCGCACCTTTCCTCCACTCCGAGGACGCGGTCGATCTGCTCCGTGTAGGTGGAGAGCTCCGAGACGAAGGATTCCAGGAGATTGTTCACTATCCGCGTCGCCTCGGCCTTCGCCTGCTCGACGGTGGGGAACTTGTCGGTCAGCCGCCACTCGTTCGCACCGATGTCGTCCAGGTACTCGTAGGCCCACGCGGTGAGGTTCACGACCGACGGACTGGATTCGTCGTCGGTATAGCCTGCGAAGAACTCCTTAAGGGCCGCGTGATAGGCGTTGCCGGCTATGGAGGAAATGCTCCGAGTGTCCTTCTCGCGGTAGATGTACTGCATCTCGAACGCCTTCTCGTTACGCGCGAAGCAGGACACAGCCGAATAGCTCCAGCTGTCTATGAGGTAGTTGGAGAAGTGTTCCTCCAGCTGCTCCTTGGTATATGACGCATACCTGTTCATAACAGCACGGGAGCTTCGGTATCACTCTTGCGCATGTCGTCCTTCCTCTCCGCGACGGCCACTTCGGTCTGGTGCTCGTCGGTGGTGCCGTCCACATAGTCGGGATTCCCCTGGTCGTCGATAACGCCCTGGTCGGCGCGGATGGCCTCCTTGAGCTGGGCGACGGTCTGCGCGTCAGTGGAGAGTGGCGCATACTTCGACAGGAGCTGCTTGATGACGGTCTTGGTGGCCATGGCCTCGAAGTCGGTCGTCCACTTGGACGAGCTCCGGATGTAGTCGAGGTTGGACGAGAAGGTCTGCGAATACTTCGTAGCGTGCTTCCTCACTTCCTCGACGGGCATGTAGAGCGTCTTTTGGAACCCGTTAAGGAGCTTGAAGTACGCGAAGTAGCCGATTACGGTGTCCGATGCCTTCCTGCCGTCAAGATTCGGCTCTCCGGACTTCTTGTCTATTCCGATGAGCTCCCCGTCAAAGACGGGACCGGCGTTGATGAACTCGAAGGAGCCGGTGCGCTGGGCGAGCTGGACGAATCCCTTCCAGCCGATCTGGAACTGGGCCTCCTGCACCTTGACGGAGACGGTCACTTCCTGTTCGACCGGCTTGTCTCCGCTCTTTTGGGCGATGAGCTGGAGTTCCTTCACCTTCTTGGTGTTCTTGTACGGGATGATGTAGGCGAATCCGAGGTTCGGATCAAGCGGAAGTCCGAGCGCGGTGGCCTTGGTCGCGGCGTAGATGAGGGAGGTCGGCGTACATGCCTGGAGCTTCACATCGTTGCCGACGACGGCGAGCAGGTTGTTTATGAACTGCTCCTTCCGGGAGCCGAGGACGGTCGCCAGATAGTTCTGCATGTCCACATTCATCAATGTGCGGTTGAACTTCTTGAGGTTCGATGTCTCGTCCCTCTGCGACACCGGTGCCTGAAAGACCGGTCGCGTTTCCTGCTTCGTGTTGTTGTTATCCATGACTGATTAGTGTTTTGAATGTTGTGTAATGTTCGTGTTAAAAGGGGCGGCGGCGGGAACCGCCCCAAGGGACTAACACCAACTGATATGAAGTCCAGTTCAACATGGCTTCCCCGCCAGTTTAGCGTCTTTGGCCTCGTAGTATTTCTCCATCGCCTCGTCCTCCCTCAACAGCTCCATCGCACGGGCGAAGTCGTCGTCACGGTCCCCTGAATCCACGGGGACGGGCCTGGTGTTTCTCGTCTGATTGCTCATAGCGTATTGTTCTTGATGTCGATGTGTTCCTGACGGCCTTCCTCGAAAAGGCAGGAAGGGACGAGTGAGAGGATAAGGAGCAGCGCGGCAAGGATGTCGCGGTAGGCGGCCCACGCCCAGAACGCGCCCAGCATGAGCGCGGAGCAGGCCACGACGGAGACGATCATCTTCTTCATGGCGTCACATGTCATAGTGTTCCTGCGCGTCGAGCATGAGGAACCAAGCCTCGTTCATCATCTCGACGAGCGTCTTTACCTCGTCGTAGTCGATGTCGAGGGGGTCGGAAATGATGGGGCACACGCTGCGTCCGATACCGGTGGAGCCCGTGCCGGAACAGCTGACCCAAGACTGCGTCCTTCCGCTCTTTGCCTTCCAGTTGTAACCGAGGGCCACGACGGAGACGGAGGTCGGTGCCACCACAAGGTCCCTGTTCAGTCCGCGACCGACGAGGGCCATGGCGACGCTGACGACCGCCTCGGCGATCTCTGCGTGGGTGCAGTCCCCGTTGTCGATGTCGTAGGCTTCCTCGTCGAGGGCCCGGAGCGCGTAGGAGCGTACCTTGTCTCCCACGACGGCGTTCTTGTTGATTTTTTCCATGTTGAATCGTTATTAGGTGTTGGTATTATCTTTCAGTGTCCCGTAGTATCAGCCGCGCGTGTTCCCGTTCGGCGGCACGGAGGCAGTCAAGCTGGTGCCGCGAGTATATCCACCTGCCCCCTATCCTGTGCGCGTCGGCCAGTCCCTTCTCCTTCATGGCCTTCAGCCAGCGTGTCCCGTAAGCCTTCCTCGCCTCCCTCTCCGACATGTCGTCCTTCACGGGCGCGGTCCGTTTCAGTATCGCGTCCGCGACGAGGTTGGAGAGCGTCTCGGCCTGCTCCATCAGTTCCCGGACGGTCTGCATCACCTGGAAGGGAAAAGGGTTTCTCCGAATACGCGCGAGCCGAGGAAACGGCCCACGACCGCCGCCGCCTCCTTCCGCACGAGGGGAGAGGGGCGCGTCCTGCCGGTCCCCCAGTTCCAGATCGTCTGCGGAGTGGTGCAGCACTTCGCTATGTAGAGCCTGGTGGACAGCTCGCTCTTTTGGTCTTGCGTGAGGTCTCCCCAAATCTGGGAGAAGGTCCTCGCATCAGTGTTATTCTCTTGCATGTCCGAAATATTATTCCTACTTTTGCCAGTTCGTGGTTTGCATCAAATGGTTTGATAGGTCATAATATAACCTTTCGAGGGCAAATATGAGTAATATTTTCGGAATATCCAAGAATATTCGGTAATTTTTTGGAATTTTTTATGAAGGAATTGAAATGGTTCGACCTTAAGAGGTTCAGGAAGGCAAACAAATTGAGCCAGCTTGCCCTCGCCGATTCCCTGGGAGTGACGCAGAGCTTCATATCCAAGGTTGAATCCGGCGCACCGATTCCGGACACCATGCTCGATGCGATATTGAGCGGAAAGAACTGGTCCGTCCCTGCGGATGAATTCGTGACATCCGACGACAGGGATATCGCACGCCTGACGGGTCCGACCGACACGCCGACCGAATCCGCTACCGACATGGCCTCGCTCGTCAAGGAGAACGAGATGCTGAAGGCGCAGGTCGAGGAACTGAAGGCGGAGAAGGCCGCCTACTGGGAGATGATAAAGGACCTCGCGAAGAAGTGAGTTCCGGACGCGGACGCGTCGGAAGTTGTATTATAGTTGTATTCTACCGAACGGAGCGAAGGCTTAAGTCGCTGTCGCCAAGACGATTGCAGGGGATGGCATTTCAGACTTAGGATCTGGTGGCGCAAGCCGTGGGGGTTCGAGTCCCCCCACCCGTACAAGGCCGATTTTCAGCGAGTTATGAGAACGGCAGCAAGACAATCCCCTGCACTTGTGCACGGAAAATGTGTACGAATAAGTTCAAAAGTTGTATTATAGTTGTACTTTGACATGGCACGGATTACCTTTGCACCAGTCATATACTCCCAGTACAAGCGTCAGGACGGGAACTATTCCGTCAGGATGCGCGTGACCTTCAAGCAGAAATCCAGGTACATAACCACCAGCGAGGTCGCATCGCCGTCCCAGCTCACGAAGAAGCTCGCGGTGAAGGACCCCGAACTGAAAAACCGACTGCTCCTGCTGGAGACGAGGATGAGGGAGGCCGTGAGCGACCTCGACATGTACGCCCTGGAGCAGATGGAGGTCGGCGACATCATGGCGCACATCGGCAGACGGATTAACGGGGAGTTCCGCCTGGACTTCCTCGCCTTCTGGCCCGATGCCGTGGCCGACAAGCCGAAGGGCAGCAGGGAGAACTACATGATCGCCCTGCGTGCCTTCAAGCGTTTCCTCGGCGTGGATACGCTCGACATCTCAAAGGTGACATCCCGTCTCATGCGCGAATACGAATCGTACCTCGAAAAGAGACACGGCAGGGGTGCCAGGGCCGTCACCATGTACACGGCGGCAGTCAGGCATGTGCACTCGCTCGCGCGGAAGAAGTACAACAACGACGAGGCCGGCGAGCTGGTGATCCGGAACCCGTTCGAGTTCTACACGCCGCCCAAGCAACTGATGGCTGCCGCGCACAGGGACATTGACCTGTCGCTGGTCCAGCAGATGATAGACATGCGGACGGAGCTGGAGGGAAGGGAGCGTAGGGCCGTCGATGCCTTCCTCCTGTCGTTCGCCCTGATGGGCATGAACGCGCCCGACCTGCTGGACTGCAGGCCTCCGAAGAAGGGGGTGATCGTCTATAACAGGCAGAAGACGCGCGACCACAGGCCGGACAGGGCCGAAATGCATGTGCGCATCGAGCCGTGCGTCATGAAGATATATGAGGACTGGGCCGAGGACGACGGGGCGCACGCTTTCACCTTCCATCGGTTTCACGGAAACTTCAAGCAGTTCACATGGGCCCTGGCGAAGGGGTTGAAGAAATACAGGGCGAGGGTCGGCATACCCGACGGGGAGCTGGACTTCTACGGCGCAAGGCACACCTGGGCGACGACGGCCTACAACATCGGCATAAACGAGGGAATCGTCAATGACTGCCTGTGCCATGCGGACCAGAGCATGAAGATGACGAACATCTACATACGCAAGGACTGGTCCGTGCTGTGGGAGGCGAACAGGAAGGTCCTCGCCCTCCTGGACTGGCATCAATGACAATGCCTGCAACCCAGCTCGCAGATTACATCGGCGAGGTCACGGGCGGCATCGCCGGCTACATAGGCCGGTGTCTCCCCTTCGAGGTCTATCCCGAGGTCCGACGCTATCGCCACGGCGAGGTGGTGGACCTCATGGACGAGCGTGTCCGTGAACTCCGCTCCGCTGGTGGTGGGACCGACGACGACGACCGCGCGTTTCCTGTCAGGATTGGCGAAGGTGAGGCCGCAGTTGCGGTCGCATGTTCCCATGAGGTCGTCGGCCTGTCCCATGGCGAAATCCGACGCGCCGCAGTCGCGCATGCACGCCAGCACTCCGTCCCTGTCGAACCTTCCCCTGCAGAAAAGGAAGTCCACCATCCAGCGACCGATGATGAGGACGCGGTGAATCATCAGATCACATCCTCCCAGTCAATCGGGATGCCGAGCGCGACGGTCTTGATGTAGAGCTCGTCGAAGGCCCTCGTATCCGAGCCGTCCGGATCGTCCAGGTAGTCATGCACGAAAAGGGCGAGGTGCGCCTCGTCAGTGATGGACGAGCCGTAGTAGTCCATCCTTGCCATCATGTAAACATACGGGACATCGTAGGCCCTGTCGTTCTTCACGACGGCACCGTATTCTTCGAGCATCTTCTTAAGCTCGTCCTTCTCGACGGGTTTCGCCCTTTTCCCGTCCCTGTCGCGCATCATCGACACGGCCCACAGGTACATCGGCTTGGATATGTGCCTGCCGTAGTTCGAGAGGTACGCGTCCATGCCGGCAGGACGGATGTCGTAGTAGTCAAGTCTATCCATGGCATTTCAGATATGGGGCGGTGTGACCCGCCCCTGGTTGCTACATGTAACGGCCACGCCAGTCACGGCCACGGCGCTCGTCGAGGTCGGACATCTCGTCACGGCGGCGGTAGCTTCCCCGCATGTGGGAGCCGCCACGCTCGCCGTACTGGTCCTCCATTTCCTCGGTCAGCTCGCAGATGGTCTCGATTGCCTCCTTCGCCATCTTGACGGCCTTCTTGTACTCGCGGAGGTCGTCGCCGCCGCGTTCCATGATATGAATGATACCCATTGTTATTCCTCCTTTGGTTTGGTTCCGAGGACCGCAGAGAGCATGCGCTTCATCTCGGCGAACTCCCCTTTCAGTTCTGCCATATCCTTGGCGTTCTGCATTTCCTTCTGCTTCTCCGGATTAAGGGAGAGCAGCAGAGCATCGCACTTGTCACGGAGCGCACGGTGAGCTTCGTAACTGTCCACGACACGCTGACTGTTGTCGCGCATGGCGGTGAGTTCGTTCACGACCATTCCCTGGTCCTCGCTGACGAACATGCCCCTGTCGGGGAAGTTTGCTACCGAGGCCGTGGCCGGAAGGCCGGCGAACGGGATCGTCTCGTTGCCGACGGCAACATTCAGGTCAGTTACCATGCCACCGAACATCGCCTGTGGCTGGCTGGGGTTGAACTGCGGAAGGTGCGTATTGACGGAGATTACGCGACCCTTCTCCATTCGGGGTTCGTTCTTGTAGAGTATGTAGAGCGTGGCCCCCTGCGATAATCCTTGGAACATGATGATTGAGTTTGATTGTTGATTGAATCCCTACGCCGTCGCAGGCGCGAGGGGCGAAACGAGTTGCAGGATTCCGTTATACCAGTCGTGAAAGACCGTGATAACTCCTGTTCCGGCAAGGTCAGCCGCTGTGACGGCTGTACCGCCGAAGAAGGTCAGCGCACGGGTGCTGCCGTTCAGCGTGAAGCGGACAGGCAGGGTTCCGGTCGCATCGGCGGGGATGGCGTTCGCGATGTTCACCGCGAGATAACCCACGGGGGAAATCCTACGGAAACCGAGGGCGAAGTCCACGGCTTCCGTTCCCACGGAGACCTGGCTGGTGCGGAGATACGGAACGCCATTCACATTCGTATTGACATTCATGTATCCGAACATGGTCCCGTCCTCCGATTTAGAAACCGAATCCGTTCACGCCGGCCCCGTAGATGCCGTTGAAACCGCCCTGATAGTAGCCACCGCTCACATACGGAGTGGTGTTCACCGCGGCAAGGTTGGGCCATGTCACGGGAACCGTGTTCGGCTGACGGGCGGCCAGTTCGGTCACCTTCTGGTTCAGCGCGTTGAACGCGGCTGTGAAAGCCTCGGTCTGCTTGTCGTTGCTGATCTGGTTCCGCAGCTGGGTGATGATGTCGGCCTGCGTGTCAATCTTGGACTGCAGGTCGCGCTCCTTCGCGGCGCAGAACTGGTCGTTCATGGCGACGGTCTGGGCGTTGATGGCATCCGTGATTGCGCGGGTGTTCCGGTCGGCCTGGGAGCCGAGCTGGTTGGTCTGGTTGAGCGTGGCAATCTGATTCTCGTACCCCTGGGAGGTGACGAGCAGCTTGTTTTCGCAGCAGCACTGACACAGCTGGGACGCAAGGGCCGAGTTGCCGGACTGGATGGAGTTGATGATCTGCGGGACGGATACGGCCTGCTGGAGCGCAAGCGTGGAGAGACCGCTCTGGAGCGTGGCGATGGCGGCGCTCACCTGATTGTAGTCCTGGCCGAGCATCGTGGCGAGGTTCTGCGTCGCTGCGCGGCCAGCCTCGCCCTGCGAGGTGATGGCGTTCATCAGGAGTTCACGACCGCTGTCGTTGTTGATCTGGTTGGAGAGGAATCCGGCACCGCCGGCGTTGCCGCCGCCGAAACCGCCGAAACCGCCCCAGCCGTTGCCGAAGAAAAGGCCGAGCAGGAATCCGAGGATTCCACCGCCCCAGCCGTTGTTACCACCGAACAGGCCGTTGTTGCCGTAGGCGAGCCAGGCGGGTACACTGCCACCGTTGTTTTCGGGAGTGTAAACTACAGTAGATTCTGCCATAACGAATAAGATTTAATGGTTATTGTAATGGCAAATGTCGCCAGTCGCGACAAGGTATGGAATTATGTCACGCATTTCCGGTCGTCCGCTGATTGTCAGCCGGTTTGCCGTGACCTTTCCACCTTTCAGGCACGACCTTTCGGAAGGCGTTGAACGAATAGTACACCCTTCGTACAGGCTTGCCGAAAAGCCTCCTGTTAATGACCGAAGATACATTGGTGCGGGACTGCCCGTAGAAACGGGAGAAGTCCTCGACGGTGCCCTGAAGTTCGAGGCCGGATTCGAGGGTTTTCGCCATGGATTCCGTCTCCCTCATCGTCAGCTTCCCGTTCTCGACCTTGTAGCGCAGATAGTCCAGGAACTCCAATACGATTTCCCTACAAATATTTGATTCTTCGGACATAATGACTATATTTGTATTTGTTCCATCTACATAAACCTTACCCTCCAGCACAGGAAGGCTCTTACGCCCTCGGCCTGTACCGGAAGGTAACGATGTAAATGTAGGTGGAACTCTTTACAAATATGTCCGAGGGCGTTTTTATTCCCTCGTCAGAGGTTCACTTAACCTATAAGTTTAGGGAAGCCTACTCACCGCGCCGTACACCCGCGGCTTTCGGCGTTCCCATAAATCTATTCTTCGATTTCTTTCATAAGTCAGTCAATTAGGGCCGAAAGTGACTACTCTGTCGGGAATGCAATCTTCTTCGGGACAGTACCATAGTCGCCACGGACGAGCAGCATAAGGTACTTGTAGGTGCTGCTGTACGACCAGCCGAGGGTGAAAGTCCCGGCTTCGACTTCCTCGCCCGTGATGGCGTGGAAAGAGCCGTTCGGCGAGGAAGGGAATCCGTTGTCCTTGACCTTCTCAATCGAGACGGGTACGCCGGAATTGCTCGAAACGGAAACCGAGATCGAGCTGGAGTTGATCTTCGTCGCGGAGAAGGTAATGTCTATGACCTCAAAATAGGTGTAGTCGGTCGTGTTCGTCCCGTCGGTGAGCCGGGCCTTGTACTTGCCATAGGTGAGGTTGAGCGTGGTGAGGTTCACCTTCACCCAGTCCTCGTCATTCGGCGTGACGATGGTGTCTGCGTCCAGCCCCGTGATGTCGATGGTCTGGAGAAGCACATCGTCCTTGTAGAGTTCCACGCCCGTATAGACGGAGTTGCGCCTGGCATTGAGGTAGATGATGTCTCCCTCGACGAACGCCGCGTAGTCGCCAGCGAAGCACATGATGTCCCCGCTCCACTTCGGCTCCTTCCTCGTCTGCCCCAGGATGTACTGGCTGTACTCCGACGCCTCCGGCTCGGCGAGGTTCGCCCAGCCGTCCCAGCGATGGATCGTGGCGGACCGGTCGGTTATTCTCTGGTTGAACTGCTCCGGGGTGTACGGGGTGCGATAAGTATAGGGCGTGGACATCTCCGCCCATACAATGTACTTGACCTTTCCGAACTCGTCCTTCCAGATGTCGGAGACGATGGAGATGTGGCCGTCGTTCCAAATAAGGTCAAGCGGACGCAGGTCATCGACGCTGTTGTAGGTCACAGCGGAGAGGCCGGGAATGTTGTCCGCTCCGTATTGGCCGGAGAGGTACATCGTGTCAATTCCCATTACCCACGCAGTAAAGCCACAGCAGACCAGACCGTAATAGGCCCGGCGGTTTCCCGTCTTGTAGGACTTTCCGTACTTCGATGTGTTGGTGGCGAGTTCTTCCGTATAGAGGAGCGAGCGCTTATTCAGCGCGGCGGTCAGGAAAGTGCGGAGCGAGACATTGTTCGGGACATAAGTCCTCGTCTCGGCGACATCCGAATAAGGGACGCTGACCGCCAACCGACCAGGGAAGAAGAAATAGGTGTTCGCCGCATTCGTAGTCTGGCCAGATGCAGGGTACCCGTCGGGAACTTTTGCAAGGGGCGTATAACGAAGGTGCTGGAAGTAATCAATCCTGCGGAGCGCGACATCGTAGTTCGGCAGGTCATTCGGAATCCACCGATGAAGGCCGGAATCGGACAGCAGGACGAAGTTCGTGACGGGCTGATCGCCCTCCGCTATCGCACCCTGGTCGGACTTGCAGAGCGTGAGGCGAATCCCGTATTCCGGGACGGAGTTGCCGATGGCCATGAACTTTCGATCCGACCAGGTACCCCTCGCCCCGGAGTGAGATACATCCGGGTGGATGTGCTGATAAGAAACAAGTTTTCCGTCCCTGTCGTACAGGTGGCCCTCATAAACACGCCATCCTTCGGCAAGACCCAGGGAGAAATCGCCGAAGATTGCCTCGGTGGTGACATAGGAAGTGTTCGCCACAACATCGCCACCCTCGTCAATCTTGCCGACAATCATGGACGGAGACTTCGCGGTCAATGCGCCGGATTCACTTCTTGCGGACAACTCCTTGACAGCCGGGATAAGACCGTCCGCCGCATAGAGCGTGACTGTCTTGTCATAAGCTCCGCTATAATAGGAGAAGACAAGATAAGCAGAACCTGCGGGCAAATTTACCGACACTTCAGCGGAGCCGGAAACTGTCGATACTATCCCGGCCAAGACAACATCGTTCTCGTCAATTACGAGACTTCCGTAATTATAGCCGGAGCCATACTGACGGAAAACCGCCCTTGCCACGCCAGTCACGGGGATCTTAATGTTACGACAAGACGCCTCCGCATAAGTCGAAACATCGTCGATGTCCTTGCCGATCTGGGTGCTGTCGGCCTTAATCTGGTAGCCGTCCTTATATGAGGAGAATCCAGGGAAAGCCGATTCTATGACCTTGTACTCGCCGAGGATTTTCCCGACCTCCTTTCCCATCTCCGCGGAGAACGCCTTGTCTGCACCGCCGGTAATGAAGTCGTTGATTACTGGATAGCCAGACGGGAGAGTGCCGGCGGTTCCAAAAGGATATACTGTTTTGTTTGCCATGATATTTATTCGTTAGAAGGTGAAGGCCCTGTAAATGCACCGCTTCCTGCGGCGTTTCCGAAGAAAGAATCCGAGACACTATCCCACAATCCGTACTTCCCCCTATAACGACAAGGGGTGCCGTCGAAAACAAGTGTGCTGAAGGAAACATCGCTGTAAATCTTGCAGTAGTACAGCCGGGTGCCGGCGGGCTGTATGTTCGCCGCCACGCCTCCGTAGTTGTTTGCGAACAAGAATAGGTTCAGCCCCGTTGAGGGGTTTGAACCACCTGGATAGGCGTCATAGGTTTTTCGTGTATAGCCGCTCTCTCCGTCTTGTTTTGCTTCGATAAAAGAACCGGCCGAGTTCTTCGCCATCGCCCTAACATAGACCGGGGTTTGGTTGGTTATGGACGCCTCTATGCTCACGCCCGAATAATACGAGTTTACTATTCCAAAGTCAACACGATTATTATTACTCATAATCGGCTGAAATCGCTGCCCCTCATTTGCCTTGCGAGCGCCGAGTAAAACGGCAAAGTCTGTGTCTATGAACAAGGCCTTCACTTCGCAAGATTTTGGCCAGGCTCCAACGATTCCGGTATCTATAAACGCCACACCGTCCGTCTCAATCCAATCCACTGGGCCATCGGGTAGAACCGGCCCGTTCTGGAAAACAAGATCGTCACCCAGGTACGCCTTTGCAATCTCCACCGTACCGAGGAACATCTTGCCGATTTTTGTTGTACCGAGGTAGGACATTACGATTCGGGAATTAAGTAAAGTGTTGCGGAATCCTTTGTGGTGATACCCTGGTACTCGGTCTCGTCTGCACAAAGATGATACTTCGGATAGGCGAGGTGGTCGTGATTGAGGTCGAGGGTCATAGTGTCCCCGTTGGAGAGGGTGATAATGACGGTGCCGTCCACGACGACGGGCGTATGGACGCTGTTGAATCCGACGCCATCGTTTCCGTCAGTACCACGCGCAGGGAGAAGCGTGTCCACATAGTCCCCTTCATCATTGTCCCAAATCCACCAGTTCCCGTTGTCGCCGATGATAGGGGCGATACCTGCCGGACCTCTCTGGATTTCGACCATGTGCTCCGCTGCCGCCGCGGCGGCATTCGCCCTTTGTGCCGCCGTGTTCGCGCTGCCTGCGGCGGCAGTTGCCGCAGACGCGCTTTGCTGAGACGCTTGGTTACGGGCGGCCTCCGCAGTCTTGAACGCACCCCAGCGAGAGCCATCACCGGCCTCACTGCCAGCCGCGGAGCCTTCCGCCGTTTCGCTTGCCTCGTTCCTCGCAGATTCCGCACTCTTGAACTGGCCCCAGCGGGAGCCGTCCCCGGCCTCGCTTCCGTTCTTCGTGCCTTCTGCGTTGCTGGCCGCCGTCTGGCGTTCCGTTTCAGCGTTCTGCGCGGCAGTATCGCGGGCGGCCTCCGCACTCTTGTATTCTCCCCATCTGGAGCCGTCGCCGGCCTCACTTCCAGCCGCAGAGCCTTCTGCGGCCTGATAGTAGCTGTCGAGGTCAGCAAGGGCGGTAATGACCTGCTCGATGCTGTTGCCCTCGGAATCCACGCGGCCCCTGTCGATGATGAGGTTCCGCGTCTGCTCGTCGTATTCGAGGGTATGGGAGGTAAGGATATATTCGCCGTTCCCGTCCACGGCCTTCACTCCGTTCACATACCAGTAGCCGTCCTCGCCGGCCACGGGGACGACGGGGGCAAAGCGGTAGAAGTCGCAGGACGAGACGAGGTTGAGCGTCGTCGATTCCGTCTGGGTTCCGGTCTGCGTGGTCCCGTCGCTGGCGAGCTCATGGACGAGGTGGAACGCGTCGGGATAGGCGACGGTAATGACCTTCGTCCCGTTGTTGTACACTTCGAGCCAGATGGTGTAGCTCCCCAGCTTCCACTGGCTGGTCGGCGTGAAGGTCCAGCTCAACACATTGCCGGAGTGGGTGACACCGGTAGCCAGTGCGCTCTGGTTCCCCGTGGCGAAAAAGAGCCTGTAGGTGTGTCCGGTCAGGGCGAACTCCTGGCCGGATATGCTGTGCAGCGTCCAGTTGAGCTGGATGGTGCTACCCCTGTTTACGAAGTGCTTCATATATTATTGGAAGATGTTTGCGCGTTGAAGGAAGGACTGCGCCCTCTGGTCGTTGTAAATCTGCAGGACCATGGCGGTCAGCTGGTCTATCACATTCTGCCGCAGGAGGCGGGAGAACGAGTAGGATGTAGTCGCAGCAGCGTAGGTGTTCTGCCGGACATACAGAAACTTGTCGATGGCACTACCGAGGTTTTCCGCCGAGAAGGTCGGCTTCATCGAGTAATACCTGAACGACGGGCCGGTGGTATGGTCACCCTGGAGGATGACCAGCCTCGGCCTGTCGTAAGTCCCCATCACATAGGGGTTGTGTTGTTTCCGTCCCTCTGCCGATGCCTCCGGTATCGCGTCGGTGACGACGATGTCGGAATCTGCGGCCTTGAAAGCGACGAGACGGAGGTAGTCGCTCACGCTCGCTGGCGTGAAGGAAAGGACCTTCCCCAGCGTCCTTGCCGTCAGGGAAGTTCCCGTGAAAGATGTCACCTCCACCCCCTCCAGCATGGTAACGGGAGCCGCGAGCTGCACGATGTTGATGGCTTCGGGCAGGCACTTCTTGATGATGTCGTCCATCGAGTTGTTGTCCCCGTAGTTAGCGGAGGACCCGTTCTCGTTGTCGTACATTATCGACCCGTTGGGGTCGGCCTCGTCCAGGTTCTTCCTGACGAGGACGATTGCGTCGGAGGTGGAGAGCGTGAGCATCAGTCGTAGAGATTCGGGAAGGAAACGCCGATTTTGGCGGCGTACTTCTTGATGGATTCATCGTCCTTGAGTTGGACAGCCTTCGCGCCGTTGGCCTTGCAGAAGGCTACCGCATCCTCTTTGCTGGTGATCTCCGGATGAGCGGCGAGTGCAGGGGCTTCTACATGGGCTGCTGCTTTCTTTGCATCGCTGTCTTCCGTCACGCGGACGATCTTGATAAGATGGCCGAACTCGGCGCTTGCCTCGATGATTCCCTGGATGACGGGGTTGGCCGTCGTGAAGGTGCAGGGCCTGTTCTGCGGTCCGGCACCGATGCGTCCGCGACCGAACTCGGCCTTGAACCACGCCTTGCCGTCATTGATGGGGAAATTGAGGATGGCCTGCGTCTGGCCATGGATACCATAGGTTTTCAGCATAGATGAATGATAAGATAAAAGTGGGGCGGGATTGCCCGCCCCACGGGTTAGGGTTGATGGTTAGGCCCGGACGATGCCCTGGAACTTGACCCAGTCGTTCAGGTCGGTGTCCCACTCGACGATGTCGTTCTTCTTGAATCCGGAATCGGAATCGTCGGCGGTGAGGAAATACTTAAGCAGTTTGGCGGCAGCGGTGAGCGCGGAGCCGGAAGGCAGGGCCGAGACGCTGGAGAAGGAGGCGACGATGCCGCCGAGGTTCGCCTGCGTGATGGCGGTGCTGGCCGGGAGGACGAGCATGGAGTTGAACCCGTTCAGGGCGACGCAGTCGTACTTGCACAGGTTGTACTCCTTGGCCTCGCGTGCCTCCGCGGTCTTGGACATGTCGCGCTGGGTGGTCTTCTTGTTCACCATGTACGGACGGGTCGCGTGACGGAGGTCCACGGCGACCATCGCCTCCTCGTAGCCGATGTCGTTCAGCGTCGGGTCGTAGATGAACTCGAAGGAGCCGAAGTTGTCGCGGTAGTTACGGACCTTGATGCCGTACTCGTTCACCTCGACACGGCCCACATCCTTGTACTTGTCAGCGGAATTGACCAGCTTGATGAGGCGCTGCATGGCCTTCTTGCCGCAGAACACCGTGGCCTCGTCGGACTGGCTGTTGTCCGTGAACATGAGGGTGGACATGACCAGGAGGTCGTCGTCGGACAGGACATTGCCGGACAGGGTGTACAGCATGTTCAGCTGACGCAGGATGCCGTTCTCGAAGTACACGGACTCGCGGTTGCCGGTCTCCGGCACATACACATCGAGACGGGCCTTCGTGCCGTTCCAGTGGGAGCGTGCGCACTCGCGCTTGAAGTTGTACTCGGCGTTGGCGAGAATCTTCTGCTTGGTGTGCGGCACCTTCTTGATCTGCTCTTCCAGGGCGTCGGTAATCACGCAGGTGACGATCTTCTTCTGGAGGAACACATCGAACTTCTCCGGCAGGTAGGTCTCGGACGCGACATGCATCTGGGATTCGGCGCAGGCCGTGGCCATGCTCTTGAACTCGGAACCCATGGTGATGGTGACGGAGGTCGCGGAACCCGTGGTGTTGAACGGAGGGTTGATGACCTTGAACTGGATGTAGTCGTTGCTGTCCTTGTGGTCCAGGACGAAAAGCATCAGTTCGCCGTCGGCCACCTCGGTGCCCTCGTCGGATTTCTTGTAGCCGGCCACGCCCTTCACGATGACCGTGGAGAACTCGGTAAGGCACTCCGGATTGTCGAAGGAGGCGACGGGGAGCTTCAGGACATTGGTCTGGTAGTTGAACACGACGACGCTGGAGCCGCCGATGGTCTTGCTGGTGTTGCTGCCTGCGGTGATGGCGACATCGCCGGGGGTGTCACCAGCTCCGTTGAACACGGCATCGAGGTCGGTGGAACCGGTGCGCCAGTGGCCGTGGACAGGACTATTGACCTTGACGGGTCGGCACTGACGGGCGATGTAGGTCTCGATAGGGAACGCGAACTGACGGAACTCGTCCACATCCTTGTCGTAGTCCTCCGCTTCGAGGCCGGCGTCGCGGACATCGGTGGCGGTGGCCGCCTTGCCCTGGAGCTGTGTCTTGCCTCCCTGCTCGTCAGGCTGGAGGGCCTCGTCGGCAGGACGGCCTGTCGGGTTGGTGGAAGCATCATAGTTCTTCATATTGTCCGACGGGTTGCCAGGGTCGGCAAGCTCCACCGGATCAACTGCCATTGCAAAACCGAGGTCTGCTCCCAGCAGAGCTGCGGCGACCACAAGCAGCGATGACAGCACGCTCATCTTGTGGGTTTTGAGGAAATTGAAAGTGCCCATATAGATAAGATTTATGAGTGTTCTACTTGATTCCGGCCCACGGGCTGTCGCTCGCAGGCTTCGGACGGCGCTCGCGCGTCGTGCCTCCCTGACCTCCGAGGGGTGCCGGAGGCATGGCCACGGCTGCGCTTCGGTCGCGACGGGCGGCCTCGATCTTGGCGTTGCGACCTGCCACCTCGCCCTCGGCCCTCGCGGACGCGACATCGTTGTCGTGGTTGATGGCGTTCAGCGCGAGGTCGAAGTCCTCAGCGCCGTACTTGTTCTCCATGCCGTTGAAGGTGATGGCGAGCAGGCGCATCATCACATCGCGCTTCTGCTCCATGGTGAGGCCCTTCGCGTCGCCCCACTCGTCCAGGGCGGCGAGGGATGCCTGCCAGTTGGCCTCGGCCTCGGCGTTGAGTGCGTCGTTCGCCTTCTTGCGCTCGCGCCAGCCATCGAGCTGGCCCTTGAAGTTCGCCTTCCCTTCCTCGGTCATGCCGAGGTCGTCGCCGAAGGTCTCGACGAGGGCGGTACGGGGGTCGCCCGTCTCCAGCCAGCGCTGGACGAACTCCGCAGCGGAAGGGTCGCTCATCATGAGCTGGGAAAGACGGGAATTGTTCTCGTCGTACTGCGCCTGCCTGGTGGCGTAGTCCTCCAGCTTCTCCTTGATGGCGTCGTCGAGGTCGGACATTCCTTCTCCTGCCTCCGCTCCGATGTCGGGGAAGGTGCGGTCAGGATACCACTCGCGGGCCTTCGAGAGAAGGTCCTCGCGCGAGGTCGGTTTGGTTTTTTTATCAGATTTTGCCATGGGGTAAAATTGTTACTTTGCCTTAATCCGCTCAAAAATACCCCCTTCGGGCGGTGTGTACGGTCTATCTTTCCCAATTACGCATTGACAAATCCAATCTTTTTCCTAAATTTGCGGTAGGGGACTACGCCTTCTGATTCGATTCTGCCGATGAGGGACACAGAACTGAAACGGAAGAAGGCCGATGCCCTGTACTCCGTTTACAAGGAAGGGCTGCAGCAAGGACGGTACACATCGCTGTATGATGCCGGCCGCATCGTCGCCCGCAGTCCTGCCCCCTGCTTCTTCATTTCCGCCAAGCGTGCCAGCCTGCTGATAGGCAGGATCAACGCGAAGATTTCGCTCATCAACCTGCACGAATCGTATCGGAGGCTTGCGTGGCGGCTGTGGTTCAACTACCAGCACTACCTCGAAACGCATCCCGGCAACAACCTGTCGAGGGAGCGCATACTGGAGATACTGGTGGACGAGCCTGCGCCGGAGTTCTACATATCGACCGACGGGGCGAGGAAGCTGCTGAAGGAGCGGATAGAGAACACAAGGAGGGAGAAGGGATGGTGAGGCTGGCCGTCATACTGGCCCTCGTCCTGCTCCAGGCCGCGTTCGGAATCCCGGGGTTCATGCAGGACGGGCCCTACTGGGAACGGGCGCTCCTGTACTCCTTCTTCCACGCGAGCTGGTGGCACCTCGCCGTGAACGCGCTCGCCGCATGGACGATATTCAGGCCGGGACGGAGGACACCGCCGGCGCAGCTGGCGACGGCCTTCATCATAGCCGTCCTCGTCTATCCCCTGTCGGTCCGTCCCGTGATAGGGTTCTCCAATGTCCTGTACGCCTGCCTCGGACTGCGGACACCCGCCATTACCGACCGGTGGTGGAGACGACCGGAGGTCATTACCTTCCTCGTCGTGACCGTCGCCCTCGTCCTCGTCCCTCGATTCAGCGCGACGACGCACATCGCGGCCTTCGTCCTGGGCATGGGCGGTGCGGCACTCAAACGAAAGTATAACGACCTGACAAGTGATTTCCGACGCTACTTATAGGGAGTTCATCGCAGAGAACGAAAAGCGGTGGAAGCGGTTGCGGGCAGAGTATGACCCCGTGACCGGCGAAGGCGTATCCGAGCTGACAGGTCTGAAACGGGTCAAGCTGGAGATTCCCGACTTTGCCATACCAGTCCAATGGGTGCCGGAGTCCATGATGAAGAACAAGCTCGTCAAGGAGATACGGAAGGCCGGTAGCATCGAGGAATACATAGCCACAAAGAAATGGAAGTACGGCGCACCTGACAGGCTGGAGGTGGAGAGACGGCTACGACGGATACGGCACAAGCACGATTTCGTTCACTGGGCCTATTTCTGCATCTGGATCAAGCACAAGACAGCGAAGAAACGGGTGCGTTTCGTGCTGAACCTTCCCCAGCTGATAGTGCTGGCGATGTGCGAGAGGATGAGGGCGCAGGGCCTACCGATATCGCTCATCATACTGAAGGCCCGCCAGTGGGGCGGCTCGACCTTCTGCTTCTTCTACCAATGCTGGCTCCTGTTCAAGTGGAACGAGTTCCACGCCTTCGCCATAGCCGCGCATGTGTCGTCAGCGTCCGAGACCATCCTCGCCATGCTCAAGCGGAGCATCGAGGACTATCCGGCATGGGACCTGGGCCTGCCCGACGGGACGGAGCTGCGGCTGGTGGCGACGGACAGCGCGGGACACGAATACGCCATCAGGGACCAGAACAACAGGCAGGTGCTGGAGGGACATATCTTCATCGGTTCCGCGGAGAAGCCGAACACGCTCCGATCCAAGGACATCGCCGGTGCGCACTACTCCGAGGTGGGCCTGTGGCCGAACACGCCGAACAAGCAGGCCGACGACATCATAGCGGACATCGAGGGCGGCATGACCGACGACGAGGATTCGATGCGCGTGATGGAATCCACGGCCAAGTCCTCCGACGACTACTTCGCCGAAACATGGAGGTCGTGCGACGACGGGAAGGGCGGCTACGAGCAGGTTTTCGTCCCGTCCAGGGACATCATCTTCGACAACAGGAAGATAGACGACCTGCGCGAGTTCGTGGACTGGCTCGTCTCCCACAAGGACGAGGACGCGCCAAACGGCAAGTGGCGCGACACGGGCAAATACTACTGGTGGCTGTGGGAGCTCGGCTCGACGCTGGAGCACATCAACTGGTATCGCTACCGCCGTCTGCGCCTCTCTTTCGCGAAGATGTGCAACGAGGCACCGGAGACACCTGCTCAGGCGTTCTTCACCGCCGGCAACCATGTGTTCGACCCGTTCCTCGTCCACGAGAAGTCCATGCGATGCAGGGAGCCTGCCTTCGTGGGCGACCTCGTCGCCGAGGGGGAGAAGGGTCAGGACGCATTGAAGGACATACGCTTCATACCGAACTCCACGGGGAACCTCCGCATCTGGGAGAAACCCGACGATTCGCCCGTCAGCAACCGATACATAGTGATCCTCGACCCCAGGAGGGGCGCGAGCGACGGAGCGGACCCCGCGTGCATCACGGTCATAGACCGGCTCCTGATGATGGAGGACTTCGGCCTGAACGGAAAGCCTGGGGTGGTCGCGGAGATGAACTACAAGGCCGACCCCGACACGCAGGCTTACGATGCCATGCGCGTCGCCAGGTGGTACAACGACGCGCTTCTCGTCATCGAATCCAACACGATGGAATCCATGAACGCGGAGCGCAACAACGGCATAGACCCGTTCGAGTACATCCTCGACATCGTTTCGGGCATCTACACGCACCTGTACATGCGCCACAACGGGGAGGAAAACATAAAGGACAGGACGGGGCAGAAATGGGGGTTCCACACCAACCCCAGCACGAAGCCGAAGATCATCAACTTCATGAAGGAGTGCCTGCGCGACGACCTGTGGGACGAGCCTTCCGACCTGTGCTGCGCCCAGATGGCATCCTACATGGAGGACCACGGCAAGACCGACGCGGAGCACGGCAAGCACGACGACGCTGTGATGTCGCGTGCCATCGGCCTGTGGGTGTGCTACAAGGAGATGCCGGCTCCCTCATGGATAAGGAAGAACCAGCCGGAGGACGAAACCGTCATACACGGGGACGACCTCGGCCTTACGAGACTATAACCAAAGACAAGCATATCATGAACACATTCAAGAGAATTTTCCGCTGGCCGGCCATGCTTTTCGTCACGCTCTATGCCCGGCTCGTATTCAGGCAGGGCGTGGAGGCCGCGGAGAGACGGCACCTTAAGGAGGGGAGCACCATCTACCTCGCGTCCAAGACCTTCCACCCAGACAGGCTGGTCACATACAGCAAGGCCCAGTTCAAGATGCAGAAAAGGGCCTTCGGCGTGGCCGCGCGTCTCCTGACGATGAACACGCTAAAGAGCGGATGCTACTACCACACCGCGGACCGGTTCGGCAACAACGGCCTTTCCTCCCGCGACAGGACGATACGAAGGAAGGCGTTCGTAAGGGAACGCCTTCGCCTCGCCGGTCTTGTAAGATAGGCTTTCGGTATTGGATAGATGATTTATGAAGATGGCACGGGAGAGGCAGGAGCCGGTGCCCCAGGCTGGAGTGCCGCTTCCGGCGCGGCCCCCACGGGAACACCGTTCTGCTCCGCTGATTCGATTTCGGCCTGACGAGCCTGCCGTTTCTGCAGAATCTTGTCCACATACGGCTTGCTGCTGGCCTCCAGGTATTCCTCGAAGGTGATGAAACCCGATTCCAGGAACATGAGAAGGTCCTGCTCCTGCATTTCCCGGAAGACGGGCGTGTCCGCGCTCTCCTTGATGCGCAGGTCGTATTCGAGGTCGCCGACCTCGTTGAGGTTGAGCTTGTTCGTGTCGAAGATGCGGTCTATCTGCCCCGCGATCTTCTCGAACCGGTCCGCGTCGTAGAACATGCAGATGTTCTTCATCTTCTTGTTGAGCACGGACAGGACGAAGTTGTGGAACTGCTCCATGAGGGCGGCGATGGGCGTGGACGCGTTCGCGCTCATCTGGGCGTACAGGGTTCCCGAGGTGCCGGAGTTCGGGGTCTTGCCCTGCAGGGCACCATTGACGGGGGAGCCTGCGTCCATGAGGCGCGAATAGGTGGCGAGCAGTCCGCTCACATCGAAGGTCTGCGCCACTCCGTTGAACTGCTTCGGCATCAATCCCTCCTGTCCGGGTTCGAGGTCCACATACACGATGTCGTCGATGCTGGCCCAGGCACGCGCGAACTCAATCTCCGTGAGCTTGTCGCCCAGGAGCTTGCGCGGCACGACCGTCACGCCCTTCGCCTGCGCACGGACGAGCCAGTCGTGCAGGACGACCGCGCGGTTCATGGCGATATTGTGGTCGATGGCGTCGTTCATGTAGCCGACGATCCTGCCGTCGAGATAGGAGAAGATGCAGAAGTTGAACGGGTGCGAGCGGTCCGCGTAGGGGGATTCCCCTTCCCAGAGGATGGTCCCGTCGGGAGCGAGGAAACGGCAGTACCAGTATGTATCTACGAAGAATCCGTTGCGCTCCGTCTCGTCCTTGCCGTAGCCGTCGCCGACGATGTAAGGCACATCGTTCTCGTCCCAGCCGGACTGGACGGCCAGTTTCCTGCGCCGCTCGTTCTCGGCCTTCACCTGCCTGCGGTACTCCTTGTCGTCGGCCTCGATGATTTCCTCGGTGCCGGCGTTGGTGTCGTGCAGCCGTATCATCGCCCTGGTCTCCTTCGTCCACACCTCGCACACGAAGCACTTGGTGGGGTCGGACGAGCGCATGAACAGGATTTCGTCGTCCTCGAAACGCTCCGTGAACTCGCGCGATTCTTCCTCCTTGAAGGGGACGGACTGGTTCGCGTAGATGTCCTTCAGGACGGCATAGTCCGACGGCCTGCGGGCGAACTGGGCGCAGATGTCCTCGAACGAGCCGTAGAAATACCGACCGACGATGGAGAAGTCCCAGAAACGGGGGTCCACCCCGTCCCCGTCGAAGAACACATGATTCGGGTTGATGTACTGCGTCCAGGAATCCAGCCTGCGGTTCGGTCCGTGCCTGTCGTCGTAGGATTCGTAGGAGGCGGCGAGGCCGCCGATGCAGAGCTCGCGGAGCCACTTCATGTAGAGCTCCGGCATGATGTTCTTGTCGCAGTTGGCCTGCAGCGCCTCCGTGACGATCTCGCCATACGGCTGCTCGTCGCGGTCGATGGCGTGGCAGACGGGTTCGTTCTTCTCCTTCACCATCACGCCGGCGATGGTATCGACGCGGTTCTTTATCTGGTTGGTCTGGATTACGACATTGCCGGTGGACATGAGGTACTGGCGGTAGGTCATGGACTTGCCGTTCACGGTGATCGTGTCGGCCCACTGGTCCCCGTCGTAGAAACGATGCGCCCTCGCCCGTTGCTGACGGAACTCGTCGAGGTTCTGCCATACCGTCTCGCATCGTTTGAGCATGGCGACATCCTTACCCTTGACGCGCAGCTCCTTCTTGCGGACGCGCACGGAATCCATCTCGGCGGTCGTCGCGTTTCGTCTTATGAGTCGTTCGGCCTTGAACATAGAGAAAAGTTCACTTTATGTTGCGAATCTCATAAATAGGACTTCCTTTCTTGGTCTATCTTTCCCAACCGCAGGCCGTCAGAAGCTGTACCCGAAGGTGATGCCGCCTCCGAGATACGGCTGCCACCCTTTCGGTGTCAGTCCGAACCCGGCCTGCGGTCCGACGGTGAGCGACCAGCGCTTGCGGTACGGGACGCTGATGAAGGTCTCCCTCTGCCGGACCCACATATCGACGAGTTCCGGCTGGAATCCCCGAATCGTGGCGCGGTAGTCCTCGCCCGTGTAGGTCCTTTCCTCCATGGGGACCTCGACGAGGACGGAATCGCGCACCGCCGTCGTGTCGTGTACGGCGGTCGTGTCGTGCACGGGCAGGAGATACAGCTTCGGGAGGACGGGTTTCGCGACGGGTTCCGCGATCGGAGCCGCCACCCACCTGGTGACGGTCACGGTGTCAGGCTTGCCTGCCGGGACGGACGCGGACCCGTGGCCGACGCGCCAGCCTGCCCAGTACCCCACCGCCGCCATGACGACGGCAAGGAGGACGGACCATGCGACGAGTATGTATCCGGCTTTCCTATTCATTGTCGTCACGCTCCACATTTCCGAGCCTGTCGGCCCATTTCTCGGTGAAGAAGGAATAGTAGCTAACTCCCCTGCCATTGTTCCACCACGCCGCCCATAGGAGGGAAGGAAGGCCGATTACAAGGAGGTAGAGCGGCCCGAGGTACTGGGACTGGAGCGAGTGACCGAGTTCGTGTTCCTCGGTCCGTCCGGTGTAGTCCTTGTATTTGTCGCTTACGATGATGTACCGCCCCAGGGAGATACCGCCGCGCATCCTGCTGGCATAGTAGAGGGCGTGGCCGTCGAACTCGAAACATCCCTCCGGCTGGATAAAGAGCACGAAAAGGATGCCGACGATGTTCTGCGGAAGCTGCCAGATGTAAAGGAGTATTTCGATGAGTTTCTTCATTTCCATAAAAGAAACGGGGAGATTTCACAACCGCCCCGTTCACACAACATTCTTAAACCTAAAACAAAAAACACTAATCGCGATTATGGTATGCAACCGTTCATTTCACTACGAGGTTCTTGGTCTCACACCTCTGCGAGCCGGTGGACGAATACAGGCCGACATGGACCCACTTCGTCCTGCCGCTGGTCTCGAAAAGGACCTGGTCGAACTTGATCCTGTTCCTGACGAGCCAGTCTTTGACGAACTTGCCGAACTCGTCTATCTTCCCGTTGGCCGGCTGGAGGTCTGCCGCGTACCCCTGCCTGTGCGCGGAGGTGGAAACGCCTCCGACGGCCTTGTTCAGGGCGTCGCACCGGTAGCCGGACGAGCAGTTTATCGGACTGCCCCACGCGATGCGCAGGGGTTCCAGTATCTTCTCCGTGAGCTCCGACAGGTGCGCGACGATGGTGAACGAAGGGAAGTTGTCAATCTTCTTCTTCGTCGCCACATCGGAGGCGCAGAGCTCTTTCAGCGAGAAATACTTGAAGTCTGCCATAGTTTAACCGTTCAACTTATGCTCCAGTCTATCGACTTTCTCCTTGAGCGCCTGGTTTTCGTACTCCAGCTGGGTGACGCGCCTGTCGCTGTCCATCTTCTCCTTCGTCACCTTGAGCAGTTCCGTCCGGACGGCGCTCAGTTCCTCGCCCTGCTGCTTGTAGAGCGATTCCATGTCGTTAATCTGCTTCTGCAGGGAATCAAACCGCGCGTCCTTTGCCTCGATCGCGGCCTGTTCCGCCCTGGCCCAATACTCCTTCTTCGTGTAGCGGAAAAAGATAAACTGGAAGATGTTCAGTCCTCCGAAAAGGGCGGCAAGTATGCCGAGAAGCGTTTCGTTCATATTGAGCAGGTTTTAGTTTTCTAACACTAAATTATTGACCGCAATCCGTCCTCATGGTCTATCTTTCCCAACTATCGCAGTTTTGTAGCGTATCTGGATTCATAGTCCACATCGACCCAGGATATGCGCTCCGTCGGGGCGAGGGACGCGCGGATGAACAGGCGGAACGCCTTGTATGACCCTCCGCGGAGGGACGGAAGGAGCTTCCAGTGCATGCCGTCCATGGTGCCGAGAAGTAGATACTGCACATCGTTCCGGTTGAACCTTCCGCGGATGCGGATGCTCCTGATGGCCTTGCGCACATCGGGTTCGTCGAGGTCGAAGGACCGCGTGATGATGACGCAGGAGCGTATCTTGGTCGTGTCGGTGTCGGTGAGATAGGCAGCGTTGTCTATCACCGTGTCGAACCTGTAAAGGCCGTCGCCGATGGAGACGAGGCAGTCGGGGTAGCTGTTCAGCACGACGACCGCACCGGAGGCCGTGGCCATCTTGTGCCAGGTCTCCGTCTCGAACATGTACACATACTGGTACGCCTTCGTCGCGTTGAAGAAGATGAGCCGCCTGCCAGTGTAGTCAAAGGCTATATGGCAGCTGGCCATGAACGACATGAACGGGGTGCTGTCCGCGACGAATCCGGAACAGGCTGACGGAACCTTGTCGCTGAGGGCCGTGTCGAGGACATACTGCCAGCCGACCATGTTCTTCGATATGTCCGTGATCTCCATGCCCTGCAGGAGCATGACACCCTTCTTCGTCACGAAGAAGATGCCCTGCTCGACGGCCACCAGCGCGGTCTTCGACAGGAGGACATCGCGGCTGACGACCGATATGGCCCCGAAGCCTCCGTCGTCCCTGATGGCAGGGGACACGATGCCCTCGTCCGTGAACACATACAGGGCGAACTGGCCCACCTGCCCCTGAGAGAGCGGATGCGTGATGGCCGCCATGCTGATCACCTTCCCGTCGAAGGACACGATGTCCGTCGTGTCGAACACGAACGGGTTCTCGAACTTGGATATCAGGAGGCTGTTGTCATAGGCGTAGGTGGCCTTCTCCGTCGCAGGCGTGTCGCTGGTGGACGCGAACGACGGAGCCGTGCCGAACCCGAAGAAGGCGTAGGCGATGTCGAGCTCCGCGCTCGGATTCATGGGCAGCGACACCTTGGTCGTTGCATTCCCTGAAGTCTTGAATATGTCCACAAGATAGCATCTTGCATCCGGATACGACACCCATGCGCACAGGCTCTCGGCCCTGGTCGTGCTCGAATCCACCACGAGGGCCGAGCTGGTCCGCGAGGATATCGCCTCGGTTCCGGACACATTCCTTGAACGGACGATGCACTCGCCGTTGCTGCCCCTGATGTGATAGACGAACACATAGCTGGCTCCGGAGGCGGTGCCGCCCCACTTCACGGACGGGAGGAAGGCGTACCCGTGGAAAAGCTCCTGCGATGCCTGCCCCAGCATGAGACGCTTGTTATAGGTGAAAAGGTCCAGCGCCTTTGTCATGTGCATACTGCCTGGCGTCTCCTTAAGGGCCTCCTGCGTCAGGAGCCAGTCGGACGAGAGGTTGATGTCGTCAAGCAGTACATCGCCGGACAGGGCCTTCAGCTCATCCACGGTGAACGACTTGACGAGGTAGGTCGTCTGGTACATCTTGACCAGTTCCTCCTGGCGGTCCTCCATGTAGTATGGATCAAGACTGAAATTGTCGAAGTAGAATTGACGGCACATCATATCGCGCCCCTGCGCATCCTCGACAAGCTCGTCCACATACTCCTGAGCGAAAGTCGAGCGGAATTTCGCCGCGTTCCGAAGGACCGGATACATCTGCGGCGAAACGAATATATCCACTCCCTCGACGATATCCTTCCAGTCGTCGAATATCGTGCTTGCGCTCACCCTGTTCAAATATACGGAAAAGGCTTCCGCAACATCCACATAATGGCGTGCGGTCGCCAGTTTCGGCGTATCGGTGATATCGTTATAGTGCCACACCAGGAATAATGTCCTGATGTCAATGAACTTGCTGATGTCGCCGCCCAGCAAGACGGGAATGGACTGGGCGTACACCGTTCCGTCGTAGAGCCGGACCGCATAGCGGACGAACATCGGGAACACGGCCTTGCCGTACTGCGTCTGTTCGTGAAGGTACTTGTCTATGTCGCCCCATAGCCTGTCAAGCATCACATTCCAGTATCCCTCGTCATCGCTGGAGCCGAAGACATACCGGACGGCCTCCTTGCCATAATTTGCGGTCTCCCCTACCGTCGAATGCGGAACGGACGGGACGGGGATTTCCCAGTTGGAGTAGAAAACCGAACAGACGGAATAGCTATCTTCCAGGTCGGGGTCGGTGAAATCCATCTCGGCCGCCTCCGCGTTCACCCTCATCTTCGTCATGTTTCCGATGCGGAAGGAGAGCTGCGGTATCGGAATCTGGTTTCCGATGAACTTGTATTCCGTTCCGGTCCAGAGGGCATAGTACAGCTTCTCGCTGGATGCGACAATAAGCGTGTTGCCGACGGACTTGATGTCGGACAGGGTCTCGCCGGTGCCGAGCGTGAGGATGGTGGACGGACCGCCCGTGTACATGTACTCCACGGCCTGTCCGTCGATGCCTATCATGTGCTCGTAGCTCCCCCACTTGTGGATGAAGATGAACTTGTCCGGCTCGTCGCCCGTGTCGCAGTAGCTGGCGGTCACATTCTGCGGTGCCTGCGTCGGCGCGAGCTCCCCTTCTTCGAGGTGGACATTGAGGCTTTCCGCGCACCCTCCGTCCGCGTTCATGCGGTCGGAGGGCCTGCGGGAGATTCCACGGAGTTGTATTCTCTTGATAGGCATGGTTACTTGATGTTAGATATTTCCTGAATCATTTCCTTTCGGACCGCATCCTGCTCCTTCATGAGGGCCTTGCGGTCCTTCCTGTCGGTCGTCACCTTCAGCTCGTCGTTGAAGTAGTTGAGCAGCGAGCGGTAGGAATCGTAGATGTTCATGATCTCGTAGTCCTCGCTCTCGAAGATGCGGTCGAGCTTGTCGCCGTCGCCGTTCTTCCGGTAGGTGTTGATGAGCTTCTTCGTATGCTCGGCCTCGGCCTTGTAGTAGTCGAACAGCTCCGTGGTGTGCACATTGCGGTAGCGCTCGTCGTTCACGGTGAGGATACGGGACAGGAACGGAGTGTTGCGGACGGAGAAGTCCTCGCCCAGGGCCTGTCCGACGGTGCCGCGGTAGAACTTGCCCAGCGTCGTGCCTGCACCGCCCGTCGCGCCCTGGAGGATATGCTCGACGGCGGCAGGGTTGATGTTCAGCCAGCCAGCGTCGGCGTAGTCGCCTCCGGAGAGCCAGTTGGCGAACTGGGACAGGAGGACATACACCCTGCCCGTTCCCTGGTAGGCCGTCTGGAATTTCGGAGTGCGTTTGCGTTCCTCGTCGGACAGGTAGCGGAGGTCGTTGAAAATCTTGGACCCCTTGTAGTCCCTGTTCAGGGCCACCTCGACGACGGGGACGACCGCGGACGGGGCGAGCGCGGAGATGCCGCCGGCAGGATTGAGCGGGGCGATATCCGACGCGGATGCCAGCACCTCGGTAAGGATGCTCCGATGCGGCTCACGGCCCATGGCGTGATTGACGATCATGTCGCCCATGGCGTAGAACACGCGGGCCTCCTGCGGAAGCGCCCACTTGAAGTAAGTGCCGCCACCGCCCAGCAGGAGGTTGTTCCTGCGCTCATAGTCGGGGATGTCGAGATAATCATCATCGTCGTCCAGCATCGCATGGAGAAGGGCCTGCACCACACCGAGGGCGAGGTATCCTGCGGTCCAGAGTCCCATCTTGGACTTGTTCTTCCTGAACAGGCGGTACATGGCGTTCAGACCCTGCGTAGATGCGTTGAAGAACATGATGAACCGACGGCCATAGACGGGGAGCCAGGACGCACCCACGACGAAGGCTTTCTGCAGGGGCGTGAGCTTCTTGCCGTCCTTCGTCCGCAGTCTGCCGGCCTCCTTGAACGAGATCGCCTTGCCGCTGCCCTTGCGGTTGAAGTTCACCGTGAGTTCCTTCGCGTCGTTCACGGATTCCTTGATGTCCTTACCGCCCTCGCGGGAGGTCATGTAGGCCGCGAAACGGGTCATCTGCTCGATTGCCTCACCAAAAGCCTGCACTTTCTCGAACGCACCCTTGACGGCCTGCATCGCCTTCTTCTGGTCGCCCGTGTACTTGCGCAGTTCCAGCTCCCATTCCTCGTTGTTCTTCAAGGTGGTGTAGCCGGTGACGCCGCCGTTCTCGACGAACTCCTTATAGAGGCGGTCCAGCCGCCCGTCGCCCAGCTCTCCCCTGTCGAGTTTCTTCTTCAAGGAATACGCACCGCCCTTCGCGCCAGGCGTGAGGGTGCGGAGCAGCAGGGAGCCGAAGTTCTTGCGGAAAGCCTCATTGTATTCGCCGTCCTCCTTCACATTGACGGACATGAGGGCGAACAGGGCATCCCTCTGGGCGTTGGA
>Ga0265300_10000354_pt1 | contig 47135 bp, 34 predicted proteins | sample AusTroGonzalo_MG_FD_193482 | JGI IMG/M metagenome (GOLD analysis project Ga0265300, IMG submission 193482) | Bovine rumen microbial communities from tropical cattle in Woodstock, Queensland, Australia - Gonzalo_03 | ecosystem: Host-associated > Mammals > Digestive system > Stomach > Rumen ... | reverse complement strand
ATATTCTTAACTGCTAAATCACAAGATTGGGACACAATCTCAAACCCCCCATTTTGTGCTTCGCCCCCCAAAAATCTCTCGGCCTCCCACCTTAACTTCCAACCACCAACCGTGTCTCTATCCTGATTTTTCTTCGGGTTTTCTCTCTTTTTTTTTCTTCATTTGTCAAGTCTCCTCCTCTCCCTCATCTTCCTCCACCAATCTTATCTTTCTACCCTCTCCCCCTCCTCCGGAGGGGTCGATTCTTTATCACGCCAGCCTGATTTTTCAGGCTGGATGATGGATGTGAATCATATCACAAAAATCTCTTGATTTTTGTTTGTAATTTTTTATTATGCAATTGTTATTCATCATTTCAAAAAAAAGGACAGGCCTCCATCCTGTCTCTTTTTTTTTGTGTAGTAGCTTTTTCATCATTTTAGAAATTTTCATCATCCCACCCAACCGCCTTATTTTTATTTTCTTTTAGATTCAATCTCTGAACAGATAAAAGCAATAAGTAAACATATAAAGGCCGCAACCTCACAATAAAAAGTGTAGCTCATATATGCAATAAATAAAATAACTACTGCTCAAATAGCCATATACTTTAATTGATTTCGAAAAGACATTTTGTAATTTTGTAAAGTGATAAAAGTTTTTGAGCCCGAAGGCTCAAGGCTCTATAATAGAGCCTTGAATTTTTCTAATCTCTGAGGATGTGCATAAGTAAACATTAATCATCAGAATTTATTTAGAGCCTGTTGAAATACTTCGTTTTCTTTTTTTTCTTCTTCTTCGTATCTCATAGACCTTTGACAGAAGATATTATCTTCTGTATATACTTTTGTAAATGTTGAACCATCCGGACTTCTGAATTCACATTCAAGGCTTCAATCTGAAAGCCATCTTGAATAAGTGAGCTGAGCTTTTTCTTCATCTTCTTCACATTCCCTTGTGAACTCTTCCCATAATTTTTGATTGACTTTTTCTGAATAGTTTTCTATTGCTTTTTCGTTTTGCAATAATGTTTTTTGATTTTCTTCAATGAGCTTTTTTGTGATTTTGTAATCTTCATTGAATTCCTTCAAGTCTTCGTTTAGACTTGCTAAGATTGATAATTTTTCATATAAATCCATTTTGTAAAATAATAAATGATGTAAAATAAAGGCCCGAAGGCCAAGCCCACTATTTTCATAGTGGACTTGTGATAACTTGTGATGTTATCAATTCTTTTAATGCTACCCAAACTGTTGAACTTTTTGGAGTGTCCTGATACAATTTGTTAATTTGTCTAACTCAGAACCTTGCTTTCTCTTCATCTAAAACTCAATAGCTTTTGAGTTTTCTTGACTGAAAACCTGTATCCAATGACTTGCAGTCATAGTAAACATCTAAGAAATCTCAGTCGATTTCAAGCTTAAAATTTGTAGTTTCAAAGTTCATAGCTGCTAAATCAGCTGAAGTTGTTGTTGTTTTTCTTGTCATTTTTCTAATTGTAAATATATAAATATGCTGGACTTGACAAACACCAGCAATAGATAAATATTTTTTTTATCTATCTATTGATGATGTTTATACACCACCACCGGAAATGTTAAGGACCACCCACAAGCTGTTGATTGACTTGTGCTCTTCATCAACAACTATATTATACATAAAGCCGGAAGGATTGCAAGCAAAAAAGACACAGCCCCGAACCCCCACGATATGTACATACCCGTAGGGGGGCTTCTCAAAAACCAGACCAAAAATCCCTATTAAGGCCCCTTTTTCCTTATATCAAAATCCCCATTAAAGTCCTTCCCTCAACTACTGCTTTTCTTCCATCTCAATCCAAACAGACACAAATTATATATCAAAAAAATTGACTTGCAATAATTCTTTTTTTATTTAATGTTGGGGCTGAAGTAATATTTTATTTCTTAAATATATAAAATGTCAGCAAGTTTAGATAAAAATGTGGCTATTATTGATGGAGTAACTGGTGGCGAAAATATGATAGTCGACTCAGACTACATATCGTTCCCTGCTATTGCTGAAGAATGTATTCCTCCTCATACTATTAATGACATCAGAATCGGTGTTAAGATAGTTAATGCTGGTGCTCGAGTTTATGCAGCTGAGGACCTCGCAAGAAGAGGTTTAATGCTAGCTGGAGGTAGCCTTATGATTGAGGGAGATGAAGATGAAGTGTTCGAACTTACTATCCCTGTTATGAATCTAACTAATGAAAATGTTAATATTGCTGTTGGAGATGAAGTCGCTGTTATATGCTTCTCTGCTACCGATAACCTTTATACTCTGTCTCAAGCTGATTGGGATGTTTATAATGGTGGAGAAGTTTACGAAACTCTTACTATTACTGTAACCGATGGGACTGACCCTATAGTAGGTGCAAGCATTTCTATTGACTGAGGAACAGCTGTTACAACTAACGACGATGGAGAGGCTGAGTTCAGTGGTGTTACCGCTAATACTCATCACATCTTAATTAGTAAAACTTGATACGATAGCTTCGATGATGATGTAGAAATCGATGATGAAGAAATAGAATTACATCTCGCTGTTCACGAGAATGATGGTGGAAGATAATTTTTATCATATAATTTAATTAAAGATGAAACTAAAATTTTTGGCCGCTAAAGAGGCTGTTAGAGTTTCCCCTAACGGAACTGCAGAGGTAAGTTTTACTAACGACGTTAATCACGGATTCGTGTTCCCTGATTTTAACTTCGCTAAAAAAGGACTTATCCTTAATCCTAATGTTTTAATGTGACCTGCTAAGGCTGTTGTTGCTAACGTTAGAGATGTTGCTGTTAATATCGCTGAGGGAGAAATTGTTGGTATCCGAGTTGAGGAATTCGGTCCTGCTGAAATGGAAGAACTTGGAAATTTAGAAGCTGATGAGGTTGAAGCTCCTGTTAGTCCTGATGAGGTTGAAGCTCCTGTTAATCCTGATGAGATTCAAGACCCTATGGATGAGGGGAATCCTGAAGGGAGTGAAGAATCGACTGAAGCTCCAGCGACTGAAGATTCAGAAGCTGCTGAAGAAGTAGAAGAAACTCCTAAAAAGAAATCAAGAAAAAGTAAATAAATGATGTAGGTCTTTAGTGCAGTATGATTTATTTGATTATTCATTGTATGGCCAAATATAAATGGGAATATTTTAAGACAATCTTGAAACATAAACGATATGTGATGATAGAATGTTTTAAGGTTGGATTATTTCGACAGGGCCTGACTCACGACCTGAGTAAATTTGGTAAAGCTGAGTTCGGCCCTAATGCGGCTTATTATAATAAAGAGCCAGCAAATTCAAAAGAAAAGGCAGAGATTGAGGAGGAGTATAAATACTCTTGGCTTCATCACTTGCAGAAGAATAAGCACCATTTGTCACATCGAATTGTTATCAATAACTCGGAGATGGAGGGGCTTAGGATTCCGAGAAAATACGTTCTTGAACTTTGCTGCGACTTTATTTGAGCTGGTAAAGTTTACAACAAGGGAAAATGGAAAAAGGCTGAACCATTGGAGTATCGAAAGCACAGTATTGATAAAACTTATGTACACCCTGATACTCAGAAAGAAATTGAGGTTCTGCTTTGACATTATGCCTTGTTCGGAACTTTGAAATAGTTTTATTTTGTAATATCTAAACGGAATGGCTTTGGAAAAAGTAGACAAAGACCTTTTCAAAAGATTCATCAATGTTATGATGGATTTGGATGACGAAGGTAACTTTGAAGAAAAACTTGAGAAAGTTAAAAAGCTTAGCGAAGACTGCGAAAAGAGAAGAGCTGAGCTTGAGGAAAGAAGAAAGAAAACAGAAAAAGAATTGTTCGGAGACGAACAATGCTGTTGTTGAAAACCTTGCGAAGGAATAAAAGTTGATGTTGCAGATGTGTTCGCAGAGTTTGTGCTTATCCATCAGGATGAGAAAGCTCGCACTGTTGACCTCTGAGGAAATCAGCGATTCAGCTTCGCTTGGGAGGATGACACTGTTCATCTTTCTTATGAAGACATAGACGAAAAAACTTCAGGATGATGTTCAATCCTTCGTCCATCTAAAAAGGATATCAAGGAGAGGCTTCTTGATATGTTCGGAACTGATGATGACGAAGATGAATAATTCTATTGATTTTTAGTGTAATTTAATTACACTGTATATCGCAGAATTTACTCATCATAAATTTGCACCCAGCCTAGCCCCGCTAGGCTGCTAGCAAGAAGTGGGGCTTCGGCCTCACTTTGCTGGACATCGACAAATCCCTCGAAAAAGGCAAGGAACGCCTGAGGGGTTTTTTTTAATTTTCTCTTGACTTTTATAAACAGATTGTTATGCTGAGGGTATGTAAAAAGAGTGTTAGAAATGTAATGTTCTTTTTATTACCATATCCCAACGAAAATCGTACATTCCCCAATTCCAAGAAGGTTGTGCGATTTTTTTTATATCGAAGAACTATTTTGTTATTGCAATTAAAAAATTTTTGGTTATAGTGAAGGAGAAAAGATTTTATTTGCGTAATATTCAATATGGCAAGTAAAGCAAAAGCTACTACTGAAATGCAGAAACTTGTAGGGGTGTCAACGACTACTCCTGAACAAAAAAAGCAAAAATACGATGAATGGAGCGAAAAGGCTCTTGATGATATGGAGGCAAAACAGCCTCGTAAAAAAACTATAGTCAAAGAGAGGAGAACTGCTCTTAGAGCAAGAGGTTTCTACTCTGACTAATTTTATTTCTTATGCAATCAAAAAATGGCAGCACCTATAGAAGGAAACAAAGTTCTTATTGACGAATCTACAGAAGGAGTTACTTATGTATGAATCGCTCCTTATGGAAAAGACCCTATGATTGATGATAGGAAAACTTATTTTTCTGAAGATGATACAGAGTTGGAGATTTGGCAAATAAGAAAAATTGAGACAAGTGATGGTATCACTGAAATCTCTTATCCTAATGGAGATACAGGTAACAACTACTCTTGGGACGCAAGAGAATCTTTAACTTATAAATAGAAATATTTATGAAATTCAAATTGAATCCTCTAACAGGGGAGTTTGACTATACATCGGATTCCGCCAACAAGGAGAAATTAAATCCTATGACTGGGGAATTCAATCTTGTTGAGTGAGATGGACCATTCTCACAAATTTTTAATCCTTTGACTTGAACGTTTAATTTGTTAAGCTGAGGAGGATGAATTATAGCTGAAGTTACAGGAAACTGATACATCAATCTTACAAATGCTGTTGCTAATCATTTAATGGAATTAAAAGCATATTGATGAACTGTAAATAGAGATGTACCTGTATGATATACACAATTAGATTATATAACTTTGAATAAAACGTTTTTTGATACCTGAATAACGCCGACAACGGATACTGATTATGAATTAAAGTTTACAATAGCAAGTAATAATACAACACAGTGAATTATGTGAATGCTGAATAATAGCACTCCTACGAATAATTTTTATTTTATGGTATCTTCTTGAAATAAATTTTTATCGGCATTATGAACTTCTGCTATAACGTTACAATGATTGTCTGACGCAGTTGTTAATACAGACTATATAGCAAAAGTTAATTGAGAAACATTAACTGTAAACGGTGTTGAGGCAACTAATTTTAACAGATGAACGTTAGAGGCAACTCAAACTATTGATTTATGATGTCGTAAAAATAGTGAAAACAACTGATTGACTTGAAAATTGTATTATTTTAAGATTTGGAAATGATGAAAATTAGTAGCACATTATATACCTTGTAAGAGAAATTCTGATGATGTATTGTGATATTATGATATAGTAAATGATACATTTGGAGTATTATTAACTTCATATTGAACACCTGTGGCGTGAAGTAGCGATATTATTCCTACGCCTGATGTTCCTGTTGCTTTGACTTGTAATAATTGAATAATAAAAGCAAGACATCAAAGTTGATTGCCATTATGATATAAATTATTACAAAGTATTTATAATAATACAAGTGCTACATTAGATACTTGAATTATGTTAGCAAATACAGATGTTGTAGAGGCGAGATATTTTAATTCGGCGGCTACTCAATATTGAGCTTGGTATTGAATATATGCTACTTGAGAAAGTTCTGCTTTTTATGCCAACTGAACATATTATTGATATGACGCAAATAACAATAAAGTAAATACTGGTATAACAGTTGATGTTAATGGGCACGATGTTGTACACGATTTTGTAAATTGAAAGCTTACTGTTGATTGAGTAGATACAACATTTACTCCATTTGAGTTTACAAACTCAGTAAACAACAAGTTGTTCTGTAGGTATTATAATAATAGTTACTGATATAACGTTAAAGGATGGTTATGTTATTTTAGAGTAAAAAGAAATTGAGTATTGATTCAAAATTTAATACCTTGTACAAGAGAGAGTGATAATACTGTTTGAATGTATGATTTAGTTAGTAAAAAATTTATCTGACCTGATGAATGATATACTTTTGAAGAATGAACAGTTGCTACTGACCCAATAGAATTTTATACAGATTGATTAGTAGAAACTATTGAAGACGAATTAAATAATACAGCAACGGCTGAAATGTTATTAGCTATATGAGATACAAAAGATGTACAAGAAATAATAAGTTGAAGTGTTACAAGAAATCTATGAATAAAAGTATTAGATTGAACAGAAGAACGAACAAAAGCGTCGTGATATTCGTGAATTTATTACGTCAACGTTGCGTGAGCATATTACAACGAAACGTCTGCCGAACGTATACCACTTCCAAGCACTCACTTTGTTTGAACAAATGCAACAAACACAAATATGACAGACTGAACAATCAAATTGACTGCACAATGAGCCGCACTCACGACACCGCTAATCTATTTGAAAACAACACAATGAAATAATGATTTGACGTGATTCAAACAACGATTGTCGGGTCAATACATTGCTTGAACGCCTGTTATTGTTCTTTACCCACTAAAAACAGCAACGACAGAAACAGTGACTTGACAGACATTAAATATACAAGCTTGAAGTAACACGATTGAAATAACACAAGCAAGCATAGATAACTTATGATTATATGCAAAATATTTACAATCTAATTAATCACAAATGCTTATTAGTGATATGAAATGACCTTGCGAGAATGGATTCCATATTCCACTATACACGGAATGGCAAGCTATAATCGCAGTTCTAACCGCTTTGGGAATAAGCTGAGGGGCAAACTTCAGCAAATACTTGAAGATTCCTTTGGCAGGAGCTCGTTATAATACGAACTCAAATGTTACTGCTCATTGAGAGGTTGGATACCTTACAACAGCTTCAGCTCAAAGTGATACTGATTGTTATTATGTTGAGTTCGATAACTCATCAGTATGAGTATATCCAATCTCAAAAGCATACTGACTTTCTCTTCGTGCAAAGAAGGATTTGCCAGTAGCTCCAACTCGTTTGTGGACCGCTCTCTACGAAGGAGAGGATTTTGCTGGAGTTTATTGGAGCGAGGCTCTTGGATTGATTTCACTTTCTTCTGATTGAATCAACTGGATTACAATCTCAGATAAAAATCTTTGAGCTACTGAAGATTGGAGTGAAGGAGATGATTTGAGTGAAGCAAATTGTGGATGGTATTTCCAACGATGAAATAATCATTGATTCGCTTGGACTTGAAATGTTGAAAATACATTTACAAAACCTGACGCAAGTAATTACGGACCTTTGAATTATTATAGCTGAGAGACTTTCATTAAGTCAAGTTGAGACTGGTCTTCAGCTGCAAATAATAATCTTCGATGATGAGTTTCTCAACAGACTCACGAAGATTTGCCTATATTGGATATAGACCAATTAAGAAGGCAATTCCCTGAAGAAGTTGTCAGATATTTTGACGCAATTGTTGAACAAAAATTCACAGAAGTTGATTGAAGGATGAATAATATTGAAGATACATTAGATGATTACGAAACAGAACTTCCAGCAATTGCACAGGCTGCTGCAGACCAAGCAGAGCAAGATTTTGTTGAATCAGCTCTTTCGGATTTATCAACGGCTTTACAACCTTATGTTGCTGCTCAGGTTGCTACAGAGATATGAACTCAAATTTCTGACGAATTACAACGCTGAATCTACAACAAGAGAACTGGTGCAAGATACAGATTCTATATTGATACAGCAGAGAATATTAACACATTGACTGAACGTGAGAACAAAGTTATTTACATCTGAACAGATGAGGCTATTGATGAATCTGATGAAGAACCTGAAGAAGAATAATCTTTATATTGAAACTAAACTATTATGGCAGACGTACAATACGATTTGATAGACGCAGAGTATGTGGATGTTAAAGACCAAAGAGTTTATCCTAACCAATGGACACCAAACTCGAGAACTGTGGCTTATTATCCATTAGACGCAGCCAATCAATATAACGATTGCAGCTGACATAATTATCATCTTACAAAAAATACTTATGCTTCTCAGTGAAATTATGGTCCAAATGTGGAGAGCTGTTATTTTAATTCGAGAGGAACTTCTACTTGAGCTTGTTGATTATATCGTTCTACAGATAGGATTTTCAATTCTACTGATTGAGAAAAAAGATACACAATTCTTTTTTGGATATGGTATGACTGATGAGATATGAGATACAATCCGAGAATTGTTGGTAGGTATAATGGAGAAATTATAGTTTATAATTGAAGTGCCTTTTGATGTTATGACACTTATAATTGACCAACAATGAGTTCTTGAAGTTGGAATCTTATCTGAGCAAATCTTGATTTCAATACAAAAAAAATCTCTTGGTATAAAAATTGAGAATATGTAAGTACACAAACTTATCCTGATGGACTTGCAACACAAGCTGATTGAATTGTTCTTTGAACTAGAGATTCTGCCACAACAACAAGTTATTGAGATAAATTTTCTTGATATATGTGAGATGTTATTGTTGAGCAATGACTACGAGACAAGGATAGCCATAAGAGGTTTTATAATCAAACAAGAAGAAAATATCATATTTTTGAAGAGTGAGATTTGATTGCATTTTATCCTTTGACAGAAGATTCGAATGATAAGAACTCTAAAAATAAATTTGCTCCTTTCAATTTCACTTCTTCAAATGTAACGTTTGATGAAAACTGAGCAAACTTAGATTGAAGTACAAACTTAATTACAAGGCCATACTCATTTATGCACGGAGATTTTACATATAGTGTTTGCTTTAGTTTTAAGACAAATACTATTTCAAATTCAAGATGAGAATTTTTCTCATTTATGCGTGATGTAAGTGGAACGAGAGCTCCTTTGCTTTCATTAAGAAATACCACAATTCAGCTTGATTATAACTGAGTTACGTGATGAACATTTACATTTACTGCTGCTGCAGACACTTGGTACAGAGCAGTATTCTTACATAAGTCTTGAACTGAGAACGAATTATATATAAATGGTGTTAGCGTTTGAACTGTTAATATGAGTTCTGCTCAGAACTGTTGAACTAATGCAATGCACATTGGACAAGAGATGGATAATTCGAGTAGATTTAATTGATATATCAGGAATTTCAAAATTGTTAGATGAATTATGGATTCAGCAGCAATCGCAAAGGATTATGAGAAATATTGAAGTTAATATTTATTTCTTAAAATTTTTATTATGTTTGAAATATGAACAAAGAGAGTATCTACAATAAAACTTTCTTCTATGCGTATCGCAAATGGTTTTGCAAGATTGCCTGCAGAATATCAGGAGGTGGAGTATATTGAGAGTAGTTGAACACAATATATAGCTACTTGATATAATCCTAAGACAACAACAGAATTTGAAATTGAGTATGAAATTGTTTCGTATAACCAAAGATATTGTGTACCTATGTGAACAAGGAAAGACCATAATCTAAATGCTTATTATTTTTGATATGAAAATAATAATAATTCTTATTATGGTTTTTGAAATAACAAAGCAGACCCTTCAAGTGTTGATTTTCATTGAGTTTGAGTAAAAAGAAAAATAACATATCATAACAATATTTTATCAAATTGAACACAAAGCGTGACAGTTGCTACTAACCAACAACCTTATTGAAACATTGTTATTTTTTGAGAAGAACATAATTGAAATGTACAAGAGTTATGAGTAATGAAAATATATATGTTCAAATTACGAGAATGAAATGATTTAATAAGAGATTTTGTTCCTTGCTATAGGGTTTTGGATTGAGTAATTTGATTGTACGATTTGGCAAATGGTCAGTTTTATTCTAACGTTTGAACTTGAACATTTGTAAAGTGAAGAGATATAATGTATGGAATCAATTCTCATACATTAAGATATTACCCATTTGCTTCAAACGTTGCAGATAGGGCAGGACAATGAGCAACTGGAACTGTAAATGGAACTGTTACATATAGTGATAATTGAATTGCTGTAAGTTGAGATTCAGGATATGTAACCTGAATGACAAACTGAATCGCAAACAGAGATACTTATACTCAAATATTCCGAGCAAGATATTCTTCGTTCCCTGATAATTATTGATTACTTATTTGAGATTCATCAAACTACAACACAAACTCTTCGTTTGCGTTAGAGCTTTGAGGAAGTAGTGGTACAAACAATGTAAGATATTATAACTTTAGTTGAAGTACAGATGTACTTTGAAGTGCACAATGAGATATTCCAAGTGATACATATTTCCATCTTTATGTTATAACCGCAGACAATGGGGTATATAAGATGTATAGGGATGGAGAGTTGGTATGTACTGGAGAAAGCTCTTGAGTAACGATTAATGACAAGCCAAATATGAATCTTTGAAGGTCTTCGTATTATTGAAGTCAGCGTGAGTGATATGGAGAAATTAAAGATTATATTGTTGAAGATAGGCCACGAGACGCTGAAAGAATTAGGGAGTTTTATGCAATGTATAATTGTATAGATTTGGTTTCTACAGTAGAAACAACGAGAACTTTAAATAACAATCAATATTTTTATTGAGTCAATATTACCACAAAAAAAACATTAAAATTAAAATGAATAAAGTTCTATTGAACTACTGGATGAGATGTTTCAGGAACACTCAGGATTACGTTTTGACCGTATGCGGATTCGCCGTCTTATAATGAGTTTTCTATATCGTCTGTTAATTCATTACAGGATTATATATATCGATTCAACTCTCCTTATGATTTAGCTAGTTGAGATACTATATCAATATCGTTTAAGGTATCCGATACTGGTCGTTTATTAATGAATAATAACTGAGACATAACATTCCCAGTAGATTGAAAAAATGTTACATTTAATTATTGAGTACATACGGCTAGCACAAATGGGCAAAATACAACATATAGTTATGGTATAAAGTGAGTTATTACTTGAGGATAAATTTTCTCTTGAAATCTTAAAATAAATGTTTAAAAGGATGTTATTGAAGATACAGGAATGGAGGGCCTTTTATCTTCTTATCTAGTCGAAATGATGGATATAAACAAATGCCGCTCTTGCGGGCAAGAATGCAAGAACAAGTTGTGCCGTGATTGTGAAAATAAGAAACACAATGCGTCGGCGGTTATCTCACAGAATTGTTTGAAGCTTAAGAAACTTCTTAATGAAGCTCGGTTTAATCTTGATGGCTTTGATAGATTCAAACTTTATGTTGAGAATATTATGAGGAATATGGTAATATTGTTGAGGTTTAAAGACCTTGAGAAGTGAAGATTACAATTATCATATTAAAAATATAGTGGTTCATCGCAATAAAATATAGCTTTTCAGTAAGATTTAAGCTTGTAGGATTATAGTCGAATTATCTGTATGATAGTTCGACTTTTTCGTTACCTTAAAATTGTTTTTAATTCTTAAATAAGGTAACGATGGAACGAAAAAAAGAAATGTTCTTTGACTGAGATGAGGTAAATGTTCAGAGAGTCCTTACTCATCTTCAGCAGTATTCTAATTACAGCGAGTCCATTCTAAATTTTGTGATGGATACTTTAGTTCATTGTACTGAGTTTCGTATGAGGAAAGAATTCCTAAAAGAAAGATACGAGCATAAGCTACAAGAATTGTACGCTGAGTATATGAAAGAAGAAGAATAATTTTATCTCCCGAGACTTATGAAAATGAATTTTTTAGACTTTATATGAGGTCTTAAGTGAGATTTCCTAAAGAAGATGTTATTACAAAAATGAATTCTCCCGAGAGATATCGAGGGTGTGGATTTTAACAATCTTAACGACCTAAACGCTTTGGCAGAAAGGATAATGCCTGATATTATTAAATCGAATCCTAATGTTGCTAATATGATAAAGCAAAACGCCAATCTTGCTGGCGATAAGCAGAAAGATGTTGTGGAAGTGATAGACGCAATATAAAAATTTGGTGGCTAGCATAACCCCGATACACCGTTGTTTTATATTGTAAAATTATAGACAATGGACACAAACGCAATGTCTTTCAACTGAGGAATGTGAACTTGGTTGATTATTTTAATTCTGTTCTTATTTATGGGTTGAAATGGATTTGGATGATTTGGTTGAAATAATGCAGCAGCTTGGATGGCTGGTCTTGCGAATAGCAACAACAATCACGACAATACTGTTGATATCCTAAATAATAACACTCAATGGCAACAGCAAATGTTCGCACAACAAAATCTTATGAATCAAACTAATTTGATTTCAACAGGATTCTGTGGTGTTAACCAAAACATTGAAAGAGCAGTATTGGCTTGACAACAGAACACGGCTGCTATCATAGCTGCTTCTGCTGCTAATGTTCAAAAAGTTTTGGATAAGATGTGTGAACAAGAGACTGATAGATTAAGAACTGCTTTGGCTGAAGCAAGAGTTATAGCTCAAAATAATGCTCAAACAAATGAACTTATTGCAAGGCTTTCTCCAACTCCGACTCCTTCACGAATAGTGGCTTCTCCATATACATCTATCTATCCTCCTGCAACTGCAACAGCTACAGCAAATTCCTAGAATCTCTTGAAAATTTTTAAATTTTAATTATTCTACGGTTGATGGTACTTTATTTTCTAAGGTAAACACTATGACATACCCTGACGGATATGACGAGAAGGTAATCGAGCTTGATAAAAAGCTTTCTTTAGTGGAGCAATCGCAGAATCAAATGCAAAAAGAAATAACAGAAATCAAAGACGATGTAAAGAACATCGACAAAAAATTGGATAATATAACAGATAGGCTCTCAGACAAATACGCTTCAAAGCGAGTTGAGAGTGCGATGAAATGGTTAATAACGGCTATCTGTTGATGAGTGGTTACTGCTGTTCTTGCTTTGGTTCTCAATAAACCCTAGAGTTTTTATCTTCTAATATAGAGACTTATGGAAATGGTATTAGCTGGTTTAGCAACTTGGCTTATTACTGAGTTGTCTAAAAAGTTGAACGTGAGTCAAACTTACGTATCATTATGATTGGCATTTTTGGGATGAGCAATATACTACATTGCTACAAATTACTTCGCTTTAGAGCGACAAGAAGTAGTAACGTTCGCAACTTGAGTATACTGAACATCTCAAGTAATCTACAACATAATCAAAAAGTTTACTCCTGAAAAATAAGAGCGTGGCGATAGTCACGCTTTTTTTATATTAAGAAAAATAAGATGAAATGGGACATAATCATAAAAATCGCAATAGCTTCAATCCTGATAGGTTTAATTATGACAAACACCACATTATAGGTAGAAACTGCAAATCTCGAGCTTACGTCGAGGATGATACAAATAAAATGTTGCTCTCTGTGATGAAGCATAGAGCCTTAAATACTTTAGTTAATGACAAGCAAAACCCACAGGAACAACTGTGAGTTATGTATGATATTTGGAAACCAGTGTTGAGTGACACTGTGAGAGATATCATAGAAACTCTTTTAATGATGGAAAGGGTTGACTTTTATCAATCTAATCTTATAAAAAAGAAAAAATAATTTATTTTCTAAACATATCGCAATGGAAGGAAACACACCTGTCGTCACTGACGAAGACATTATTTTAAACACAACAGACAACACCGAAGGTTTTACTCCACAAGATTATTTGGAGACTCCTTCTTGGGGAACTGTTAGTGAAGAGTACCCTGATGAAAGAGGGGAAGCTATTAAGAAGAGTAATGTTTTTCATAACAATACTCCAATTTTGAATCAATGAAATGTTTGAGCTTGTGCTGTCTTTGGTATCACTAAAGCAGAGAATGAAGCTGATTTTTACGATGAGAAAAGGGTTTTGGACGCTATGAAAATCCGAGACGAATGAGTTGCTGAGTGAGTTATTCCTAATGGATGAAAATCTTGATGGAATATGAACTGAGCTTTGAATCTTATGAAGAAGAAATGATACATTTCTTGACGGTATTTCTGTAATGGAGTTGACTCAATAAGAGACGCTCTTGAGAGAAAACATCTTTGTTATACTTGAACAAGGAAATGTGATTGGAAAGCTACAAAGAAAACTTGAAAGTTTACTTTAGCTGATAATACTAGAACTTGACATTTGTTTGCTATTATCTGAATAGATTTCGATAAAGAATGTCTAATTGCTGCTAACTCTTGGGGAGAAAATTGGGGAAAGATGGACTGATTGTTTGAAATTCCTTTTGACAATATAAAAGATTTGTACACTATTGTTGCTATTATTGATAATCCAAAATCTCAAGCTGATGTTGATATCTTAAATGATATGGGAGACGCCGCTTTGATGAAGGAGATGTGAATCCGAAATGGAACAAATCCTGATTGAGAGTTGTGGAAACTTCACGCTGTTTATATGGTAATGAGAGCTTTTATCTTAAGAGATATAAGTGATGAAGAAGCTCTTAGTTTTGCTGAAAGAAATTGATATGTTCATAATATGTCTATACCTTTGACAAAGAGACATTTCTTAATAATGGTGTTTAGAGTTGCTTACGGAGAAACTTTAGTTGAGGACGCAATTCCTGAAATAATGAGAATGTTTGGTATTATTAGAAATACTGAACATCTTGATGAACCAATAACAAGGTATCACGCTTCTCTTGTTATAGCAAGAATGCTTAGAAATTTAAAAAGGATAATCTAATATGGCTGATTGAAAAACTAAATGAGTTCAAATACTCTACACTTTATTTATGTGACATCCACTAAAAAAGGATTCAGAAAAATTTTACGATTTTCTGACATACTATTTTTATTTGTGGGTAAAACGAAAGAAGGAGTTGCCTAACGAGGCAACTCTTACTTGAATCTATGGAGAGTTTTTACGATGACCTGAAATGTCAAAGCTCTTACATAGTGATTTTTTCGATGTTAAAGAAGCTGATTATGAACGTGAGCTTCGTAGATTTAGGAAGGCTGCTTTGAGAGAAATAGTATTATTCATAGACCCTACTTATCCTAATAATTATGACACAGATATAATTTCGCTAAATGATATCTCATATTTCTTTCAGAAGGTTGCTCAAACAAAGATTTGGAACGATGAGACAATTAGGAAGAATGAGGCTTTGATAAGAGAATTGGCGAATTCTGTGTCAAGGGTAAACTTCAATAAGGCTGAAGATGAAGATAAGTTCTATATCTCTCAGGCCTGAGAATTCGACAACATCGATTGGATGAATATGGACCTTCCTATGACAAAAGCTTACGAGCTTCTTGAAAAGGAAAACCGAAAGCAGTATGTTATGGATGAATTCAAACCATACGTCGACGCTCTTGATTTAACGGCATTCAAAAAATTGTTGAAAGACCCACTGAAAAGACACTTCTTGCCAAGATGACGGCAGGCTGAGTTCTTGCTTAGGCATAAGAGGTTTAATTGGATTGGTGCTTCACGTAGAGCCTGAAAGACTTTTCTTTGAGCTTGATATCTTGCTGGTAGACAATTAATGTTACCAATGCAAACGGTGGTTTATGTTGTGCCAACGTTGAAGAATCACGCAAGGCCAGCTCGAAGAGCCTTATCTCATTACTTCTGAGACTGTACGGAATTTAAGATGAATAAATCAGATTTCTCAATTGTAAATAAGGAAACGAAGTCGGAGATGTATTTCGTAACTGCTGAAAGATGAGAGTCAGTCAGGGGTTCTGCTGCTAATCTGTTAATATTTGATGAGGCTTCATTTATTGATGAGGAAATTTATGATACAGCCGTACCTTTGATTCGTACGACAAGAGGTATGGTTTATTGAATCTCTACAGTAAATCCGAAGACTCCTAAGAACTGGTTCTATTACAAATTGATTGACGCTGAGGTTAATTGATATAATCCTGATTCAGATTCTTATGCAAGAAGAGTTGACCTTTGGCATAACCCATTTATACCTGATGATGAAAAACAACTCATATATAAAGATTGAATGAGAAATCCAAACGCATTTAATTGCGAATGGATGGTAAACTTTGCTGACAAAGATTCGTTCGACCTCTCAAAGTTTTGGATTATCGATGAAGACCCTAAGGAAATTACAATCGATTGAAAGTTTACTGAGTTGTGGAGATGAGAGGCTTTAACGAAAGATATATACCAAACCTATCCAACCTATATGATATCGTACGACTGAGCGAAGAGGAAAGATATGCCTTGAATATCGGTTTATTGAGTAAAGCCTACTTGATGAATTGATATGGTAATGTCTTGATATCTTGATGGATTGGATTATTATGGTCAAGTTGATGTAATCTATGAAATTTTCAAAATGCTTGGATGAGAAAAAAGATGTGAAATTTTGATGGACTACTGATGAGCTTGAGTTGCTGTTCACGAGATATTTATAAGAGAGAAAGATATTTATCCTCTTAGATTCCAAGCTGTTTGATGATTATTTGAGTGAAAAGATGATGGAATTTATAAGATTGGTAAAGACGCTCTTGTATGATTAGCAAAAGCTCAAGTTGCTTTGTGAACGATAAGATGATTCTCGTTTATGAGAAAATTATCTATCGAGTTCGAAACTTATACGGAAGATGTTAAAAGATTGTGAACTCTTGATAATCACTGGGATATATTGTCTTCGATGATGAATGCAATATATTGGGCAAATAAACAGTGATATCTTGAGAAAAAACAACCAACTAAAGCTCAACAAGCTTGGGACGGAGAGTTCTCTCGAGTTAATGACCCTAGCTTAGCTTCTCTTAGTCCTGATGAAGCAGAAGCTGTTTTGAATCCAACAAATCCGTATGAGAGATATGAACGCTTTGGTTATTAGTTGCTTTTTTTAAAAAAATAAGTATATAGTTTTTAGTTTATTTCCTATTGAAACATAATGGCAGAAAAAAAATTTAAAAAGCCAGCCAATAAGGAAGGTAAGGAGTATACTCTCCAAGATAATCTTACTAAGCCACCTTTGTCGTGGGAAGATATTCAAACTTTGTGGAACGACCACAAGGATTGACTGCATTCTTATATTACTGAGATGTATAAGAATTATTTTATGTATGCTCAGGATAGGAAGGCTCAGCTTGAAAAAGATAAAGAGACTTGGAGAAGTAATCTTAAATCTCCATTGACCAATATGTTCACATCTTGAATCTACAATATGCTTCAAGATTCTGATTTAAGGTTTGTTTGTACAAACCCTGACGGAACTAAGAAGAGAGAGGCTCAAGATATATTGGAAATTGTTTGATATTGTATGGAGCAATCAGACTTCAATGAAGCTTTGTGGTCTGCAATCTTTGACCAATGCTTATTAGGTTGGGGAATCTTCAAAACTGCATACTTGTATTATGAAGATGAATACGAGTATATGACAACAGATTGAAAAAAGCAGACAAGTCAAACTGTTGATGATTACGTAACCGTAAGATACGTATCGCCTTATAATTTATTTACAATGTCTTCTTCAAACAAACTTAATAATAGGATGATGTTTGAAAGAAGGTTGATTCCTTCTAAATATGTAAGGAAAGAATACTGAAAGTTTGGTATTGAACCAAAACTTCAGGAAATCGAAAAAAATGGTACAAGGCTTGATAATATGGATTATGAAGCTATTAAGATTAATATGCCATTCTATAATACAGCTGAAGGAAGAGATATTACTCACGATGATACTTACAATACTAAGGACAAAATGTTCGAGGTTATTGAAGGACATACTGAAAAGACTATCTCAATTTGGATTAATGGTATATATCACTGAACATTTGAACAGCTTTGACCTAAGCTTTGAATGAAATATCACTTCTTATCGTTCAAGAAAAATCCTTGAACTTGGAAATGAATCTGAGTTGGTTACATTGTGAAACCAATTCAGGAAGCTTATGATGAAATCTTGAACTTAAGATTAGATAACGTAAAGCTTGCTATGAATAAGATGTTCTTTATGGAGGCAAGTTCTTCTTTGTTCGGACAAACTCCTGTAATGAAGATTAGACCTTGAGCAATCTATAAAGTAAGAGACCTTGACGCTCTAAAAGAAATCGAGGTTTCAGAAGTTAAAACATCTGCTTATACGGAGTTGGATACAATGTTCCAAATGGTTCAGTGACTTACTTGAGTTTGAGCAGCAGTAATCTGAATGCAGCAAAAAGTTGAGAGAACTGCTACTGGAGCTGAAATGATAAAAAATGCAGCTGACGCTCAAACAAAACAACCTACTCGTTCTATCGTAGAAGAGATGGGTAAACTTGCCAAAGAGATTGCTGTTCTTGCTCTAACGTATATGAGTAAAGATACAATCAAGAAAATATGTGGAGAAGATGAGAAATTTTCTTCATTAAGTCTTGAAGATTTGGTAGATGGATTCGGGTTTGATTTCGATATGACTTCAAATGGAACTCTTACTAAATCAATACAAAATGAGCAATTAATGCAATTACTTGATAAACAAGACAGGACTCTTGATATTAATGGTACTCAAGTTCTTAATATCAGAGAAATTGTTGCTAAACTTGTTGAAACTATGGGATTATGAATTGAATGAATTCTTAATGAGGAGGAAGCTCAGAAAGCTCAAGATTCATATCAGCAACACGCTGCCCAACTTCAACAGGAATTAGCGGCTCGTAGTCAACAGCAACAAGGAGGATGAGAGGAAGCTCCATCTGTAGCTGGAATGGCTTGAGCAGGAACTCCAGTGGAGATGATGCCCAACCCAAACTGAGAAACAACTCCACAGCAGTAATTTTATATCTTAATCAACAGGAATGGTAGAAAAAACTATAAAAGTTGATATAGCGGTCAGGAACGATATGCCTGACCCTGATAACAACTGAGCCGCTTTATTTGGAAATGAAAAAGCTTACGATGTTGTAATGAAAGCATTAAAAAAGGCTTTCGTTAATAAACTAATAACAAATGAAGAATGAAGATGGTGTGAGTGCATAAAAGAACTTATTCTGCAGTTCGAAACTTGAAAGGAAGATTACAAGGCATTAAAGGAAGCTGAAAATTCTAACCTTGCAGATATAGAAAATAAAAAATAACTTGATTTTTATCAAAATACAAGTATATTACCCTTGATAAGGTAATACCATTTTATTTAATTACGTGGTATAATATGGACGAACAAAACAATGGATTACAGTACAACGACAGCGATATAGCAAAGTTGTCTGAGTCAGAACCAACAGCTGACACAACTCCAGCTGAGGACGATATGTTTGAAGACCTATTCGTGCAATGATGACAGCAGGAGGCTGCTCCAGCCGAAGAAGCTCCAGCAGAGTCCACAGAGGGTAATGTTGCTGAAGGAACTGAAGAATCACAACCTCCTATGGAAGAAGGAGGACAGGATGAAGGTTTAAACGTTGATGACATTGACACGAGTGCGTTAACTCCTGAAATGAAAGCTATCTTAGATAGTATTGACACTTCAGATACCGCTCAAGAAAATGCTCAAAACGCTTTGTCTCAAGCTATTGAAAGTTGAGACATCAATGCTCAAAGGCAATCTTACGAGGACTTGGTTACGGCTATCAACGAACGTGATAGACAAATCGAGCAATTGTTAAAACAGGTTGCTAATGAGAGAGCTGAGTCTGATAGATTATTAGACGAAAATATGCTCGCAAATACCAACAACAGAGAAATGCAAAGAATTTACGATGTTGTTGCAGACAATCCTCTCATCAAGGACATTATTGTTTATACAATGAATGGAGATGATGAAACATATCAAGCTCGTCTAAAAGACGCTACAAGACAACTTTACGAAGAAACCAACTGAGTAAGTGTTGATGATATGATGGAGGACCGTAAAAGAAACGAAAAACTAGGAATGGGGGAATGAGCCTATGATACAACAGGCGTAGCCCCTAATGGAAACAATTTAGGTGGTATGCTTGAAGATTTATCATAGGATATTTATATCTTATGTTATTCAAAAATGGCAACATCTTTACAAGAAACCACAAAAGTGAATGGAAAATGAATTCACTTAGTAAGATATGGTTATGCTGAAGCACCTGAAGTTGCTTTAATGTTGTATGACCTATCTAAATTAAATGAAGATAACCTTGACTTCAAAAGCACTGAATTAAAAGGTGTTTCAAGAGAAGCTACTCTAACAGAAGATGGAGAAAGCATAACTTGGAAAGAAGAGGATATCAAAGAAGCTTACTTGACTGTTACTACAGCAACTTCTGCAACATCTGTAGTAGTTGACTCTACTGACGTTCAAGTTTGAGAAACAATTTATAACCAAACAACAGGAGAAACTGCATTGGTTGTAGCTGTTTCAACTAATACTTTAACTCTTGCTTCTCCTTGATTCGCTGGAACAGGATACGCAGCAAACAATGTTCTTACAAGAATATCTTTTGCTAAGAAATACTGAGTAAATCACGGACACAGAGTTAAAAGAAATGACTTAGTTACTTATACTAACTATGTTCAATTCACAGAAGAATTAATCGATTCTGATATGATTGAAAACAACAAGACATACTTGTTTGTTACACCTGAGCAAAGAACAAAAATGATTTATTCTGACGCTTCAAGAAAAATCATAAAAGGTATCGTTTCTTCTTTCTACTTAGGAAAGAAATTAAAGACTAATGCTTCAGGAGAATATCAATATTCTGCTGGATGATTAATCGAATTTGTTCCTGCTGCTAATAAAGTTAATATCAAAGGTGCTGATGACAATGCTACAAAAGCAAACTTGAGATATCAACTTCAAAAAGCATATCAATGCGGATTGAAATGAATTTACGGAAAAAACAAATTATTGGCTTTCTGTACAACTAAATTCGCTGCTGACCTTGACGCTTTATATGAAAACAAAATCATATACAACGACAAATTAAACGCAGTTGATGTACAAATCAAGTCATATAATGTTTGAGGATTCGTTCTTAATATAGTTGTATCTAATGTTCTTGATTACGACTTAGGAGACGTTTCTAAATGTTTCTTAGTTCCTATCGAGTACACATTCTTATTTATGTTACCAAAAGGAGTAACTGGAAAAGATGGAAAAACATTAGACGTATTCGGAAGATGAGTTCTTTACGATAAGCCACAAGAGACTTACGAAAAGAAAACTCAAGCTCTTGCTACAAACTTCTCTTTCTACTTTAAGGGAATTTCTTCAGGAGCTTATAGAATCCTTTCTATTGCGTAATGCTTCCATTCCTGTTTTAGATATGTTTGGGAGAGACCCTGTCAACTAGACAGGGTTTTTCTTTTTTGTTGCTTTTTTTAAAAATATAAGTATATTGTTGGTATTTATATCGTATTAGTATCCAATGCAACTTTCTTTTCTAATACAAAGGCTTAAAAATGGTACTACATTAAACATCTCTTACGATTTCCGAGATGACACTGATTTTGTGTACCATATAAACAATTCGTTGGAAATCATCTATTCTCAGATGAATTCTTTAGGAAATCGGTTCTATAGTAATATTAAAGAAGAATTATGAAGTTCTGATGACGCAGAAAAGGATGAGTTTACTACAACTTATGACCTCTCAAGGATTTGGGAGATTAAGTGAGATGGTAAAGTTTTGCAGCCAGCCAATGTTCACTTTGATTTGGAAAATCCTGATTGGAATGAGCGAGGAGCTTGAGATTATTATGTATCAGGAGTAAATAAGATAAAGACCAAAGCAAAGTACAAAAAGTTAGAAATCGCTTATGCAAGGTTTCCAAAATGGCACGATTTTGAACATCTTGACGAGGAAGTAGATTTACCAAATCAACTTATTGGAGCTTTGGAATTTTACGTATTTTGGAGATTAATGCCTGTGTTCTATGAACAAGGAGCTTCTTTGGCAAATAACTATTTGTCTCAAGCAAAAGAACATCTTGAAAACTATGCGTCAAATATTTGATTGCTTACAACACAAAAACAATTTACTAACTAATCTATTTACTAATGGGATTACTATTCGATAAATATATACCTCAAGAAGGTCTAAACAGTATCTTCTCTGATATGCAGAACTGTGAAATCGAGGTAAGACCTTCAAAGGAGTGATATAACGCTCCTTATTTCTATTTGAAAAAAAGAGCTTGATTGAACACAAAAGTTTGATGGAAAGCTTGATATAAGGCAAGGAGTTGAGAATTAGAAAAGTTAGGTTTCGATTCTATGGCTGAAAAAACTCCAACAACTTACTTCCCTACGTGACTTAAGATTACTGCTTTGGAAAATGCAATCATAAGTAAAGTAAAAAAAGATAGCAATAGTAAAATTAAGAAAGTTATGGTTGTGGACAGCAAATATAACATTCTCCAAGAAAAAGATTTTGATAAGGATTCTGATACGGCCGTGTTGGAAGTAAACTTAAATAAATGAGAATCATATTATATAGTATGAGTCTGAAAAGAAAATTGAGTTTATACTCCAGCTTACCAAACGGCTATTAAATATCCTATCAAAAAATGAGAATTGTATGAAGTTTCGGCTTGAATCTGAGAGAACTGAGTTGAAAAGCTTGAAACAACATTACAAAGCTGAAGTACAGCAAGTTCGTCAAATATTCGATGAATTGTGTACAAGGCCAATGCTAATATAATGATTACATCTGTTAAAAAATTCGTTTGAAGCTGAGCTTCTCAATTGAAATTTGCACGTTTCGACGCAGATAATAATGTTTGGCTTCCAGCTGATACTTATATATATGATTGAGATACCGCAACGATATCTAAATGATATATTATAAGGAAGTGAGAGAAATTTTGGATTGGTAACACCGCCAATGGTTCAAGTTTCTCTTATGTAAACTTTAATAACCAATATCCGACAAATGAAAGTGATTTGTTGAAAACTTGGGGTTCTGTTAGAGATTCTAACCCATACGATGAAGATAATGCTGACGCAAATAATTATTATAAGAATAGATTTGAAATAGCAAAAGTTGAATTTAAACAGGTTTACTCAGAAATTTGAGATGAGGCCTACAATTTCACTGAGCTTGCTATTTCTGAGAGAGACGATGTATCTATTAAACAGAATTATTGGCAAACAATTTGAGATATTGTTGAGTCGAGGATGTTTGACGACAAGATGTGGATGTATACGAAGAAATGATATTTGTATAATTTTGATTGAGAAGAACTTAATATAGTGTCTGCTCAAAAACAAAACATTTCATATCTTGTTTCAGGAAAAACATTTGAGCTTTATGAAGATGACCCTAAAAATATATTGAGGATTTGAAATACTTTCAAACTTACTGAAACCTGAGTTCTTACTAATGTCCAGTTGAGAATGAGGGCTAATTGAAAGTTATCGCCATCAGTATTTATTCGTTGTCACATCTGTTCTGCGAAAGATACCAAGACTATAATAGCGTCTTCTCAATCTATCGTTGAATATAGTGCATTATCAGATGAATACAAAAATATAGATTTCAAATTCCATTGATTGGAACTTGAAGGATGAGAACAATATATGTTCTATGTTGAAGCCTATTTCACAGACAAAGATGGATTTATTGAAATCGATTGAAGTTCAACTAATAGTTATTCAGGTCAGCATACAAAAATTTATAATTCAAAAACTGAAGAGTGGAGTAACGCTACTTGAATGGTTTGATTCCATATTGATACGACTACTCCTTTATATATAGACCAAGAAAACTTCGATGATTGTATGATTGTTGTGGATTATCTTGGTTGAGGGCTTTATCCTTCAGAAACTTCTGAATATACGGTAAGTTCTTACGACGCTCAGACAGGTAAAACTACTTTGACTACATCTTGATTGAGTGATTCGTTTATCTGAAAATATGCGTACATCAAATCAGGTTCAGACGCAAAATATCAGGAAAGAGCTGTATCTTCAGTTACATCTAACTCATTTACAACTCCAGCTTGATTCTCAATCGAACCAGTTTCTTGAGACAAAGTTGTATTCTATACAAAAATGGAGCAACAACTTTGGATTCCTCAGATAAGAAAAGGAAAGTCAGGAGATGATTTAGATATGTTATTAGCTTACGATAAAAGCTGAAATGTTTCTTGGAGATATTTCCCTAAAAAAAGGAACTTAGTAATGCGGGACAACAGAGTATTACAACTTACTGATGATTGTCAGGCTATGCTTGCTTCATCTAACATCGATTACGAAATTCCTATTCTTAACTCAGTTTCATTCTGAAACTCAAGAGCAAAAAATATGGCAGCCTATGGTTGATACTTGATTGTATTCTTTGAGAGTAAGATTGGGTTGGTTAAAAAGGATATTGTAAATGCTGAAACTTGAGAATTCAATTATACATATCAGGATTTGCTTGATGTGTGATTGTATTCTCGTGAATCGTTCTTGATTCAGTGAGGTAATCTTTATATCTTCGCTGATGATAAACGTTTGTATTCAGTAGACCTTACAACAGTTTCTCTTTGAGAAATTATCTGAAAACTTGAAGACCAATGAGGAACTCTTATCAACTATTTTGATAAATTCGATGGTTGAACTGTAAGGATGTATTATCAATCTTGAGTGTTATATTTGGTATACAGAAGTCCTGAGTGATGGTCTGAAGTATTCAAATATTACGATACATTCAAGGCTTGGATACAAGATAAATATGAATATGGTTGAAATTTTATGAATTTCTTCTATACTCTAAAACAAGATAAGTATATCCCTTGTGGAAATCTTATATACAAAATGAGTGGTTTGAATGACGATTGAAAAGAAATCGAGCAGCACATTAAGGTTTACGGGCCTGTAGAGTGAATGCACGATTTGTTTACGTTAGTTATGACAAAACTCAGGCTATGATTAGCAGAAGACTGAATATGAGGATACGTCAAAACAACGGTTGGTTGATTTAGACCATTCACAAAAAAACGGAATCTTGAAGACTTGGATATTATCAAAGAGATTAATACCTTCGTCGACAGAGACTGAACGATGGGTTCAGACTTAACAGGGAATGTTATGTTCTGATGAGAGGGTTCTTTGAAACTCGCTGAACTCTTGGAAAAATTTTCAGAGATTATCGATGTTTCGTTTAAGGTAGGTAAGAAGTGAACTTATTTCACTATTGAACTGTTTAATACAACTGATAGACAATTAATGCTTGGTTGAATAGTTCCTTACTATAATACGGACAATCCATTAGCTCATTACAATAAATGAGTAATGAAGTAATTTTTATTTCTTATTTCTAACTAAAATGTGACTAATATCAAAAGCTGTAAAAGCGGTTGCAAAAGCCGTAACAGGAGGAAATAAGAGTTCAAGCTCTTCTTCTTCTAATAAGGGTTCGAGTTCAAGCTCGAGCAATAAGAATTCAAGTTCGAGTTCATCAAGCAATAGGTCTAGTTCAGCAAGTAGCACTCAGTCTTCTGTAAGAAGCAACGCTACTGCGAACAGAAATGCTGCAACTTGATGAAATACAAGTTCTAATAAAAGTTCAAGTTCTTCAGGATGAAGTTCTTCAAGCAAGAGTAGTTCAGCTTGAGCCGGTTCTGTTGCCTGATTTTCTTCTACTCCTTCGATAACAGGTTGAATATGATGAATATCGTCATCTAATAAAAGTTCAAGTTCTTCAGGATGAAGTTCTTCAAGCAAGAGTTCGAGTTCAGGAGGTTCTTCAACAAAAGTTACTTGAAGTGTAAAATGACCAAATGTTGTTACAACGAATTCAACAGCTCCAGTAGCTTCTGCTATTAATGGTTGAACTATATTAGCAAACTGAACAATTGTTGGTTGAACTTCAACTAAAAGCTCAGGAGGTTCTACTTCAAAAGTTTCTCCTACGATAACTTGAGGAGTCGCAAGTGTTGCCTGAGGATGAACAAGATTAGCAAACTGAGCAATTGTTGGATGAATCTGAAATACTGGTATAAATACTGGTGTTTGAGTTAATAATACTTTAACAAATTTTAGAAGTTCTGTTGGATGAGGAAGTAGTGGTTCAGGTTCAACCAAGTCTACGGTAGCTTCAAACTGATTGATGAGTTATAATTATACTCAGAACAACGCCAATGGAAGTCCTGCTGTATCAAGTCTTGCTTGAGGTAAAATTGGTTATGCAGACTGAAGTGTGTATGACCCTAAAACTTGAAAAACCACATACCCTTCTTCAAACGTTGCTACAAAGAATGGTTTATGAGGAATATCTATATGATGATTATCTTCTATAACATCTTGATTGAAAACTGGTACAACTCCTAAGTATGATTATACTCAGCAAAATGCAAATGGTTCTCCAGCTGTATCAAGTTGAGCTGACTGAACTATCAGATATGCAGATTGAACAGTTTACGACCCTAAGACTTGACTAACAACAAATATTAAGACTTGAGAGACTGTAAATGCTCACGGAGACGCTGGTAAAGCAACTGATGAACAAATTATTCAAGCTGCCAACAATAAAGCAAATAATGCTGCTCCTTCAAATTCATCTACACAAAACCCTATTTCAAAGGGTTGAAGTGGTTGAACTCAATGAACTCAGAATACAAAGAGTAATCAATCAGCTATGTCAATTATTCTTAATAGTCTGAATGCTGATAAATGAGGAAGTTCTTTGATTTCTGAATCTTTGGATACAGGATGAAATAGAAGTATAGCAAGTCAAGAAAGTATGAGTGATAACTGAGACGGAACTCAGACATATATAGCTCCTAACTGAAAGACTTATTTAATCTGATTAAATGAGGATTGACAATATGTTACTCAATCTAATTATGATGGACAATGGTTCACAGTATGAGATTGAAGTAACAAGGACGCTTTGGTTGATTATATCAGAAGTCAAAATGGAAGTGATGGAATCAATAGGAGTAATGTTGATAATAAAGACGCTTATAAATGAGCTGGTGCTCAAATTGAGTGAACATACGTAGCTCCAAGTGGAAAAGAATACGACATTCTTACTGGAACTTGAGAAAACGCTGGTAAAACTTGATTTATTAATATAAATTGAGAAGCTCAATGGTTTGATTCTCAAGCTGCTGCTTTGAATTATATTGACCAAAGAAATCCAGTAGGAAATAAAGACTTGGCTAAAAATACTGCTTTGCCTACTTTGGCTGATAGAGGTTCTTACGATGGAGAAATCCCTGAAACAGGACAAGAATCTATCGATGAACAAAATGAATGGAATCAGGATGAGTGGGACGAAAGAGACCAAGAAATAGCTGATTTAAGAGACGAAATTGACGCATTAAGAGCCGAACTTGAGAGAAGTTCTGATGAGATAGATAATGAAAAAGCTGGTATCATTGGAGATTGGTTATCAAGTGTTGATGATTTCACAACAAGAATGAACGACGCTGTTGCAGACTTGGAAGAGAAATCTCAAATGCTTCAAGATAACGAAAGAATGAGACGAGCAAGGCAAAGAGCTGCAGAACTTGCTGCTAAATGATATCTTACTTCAGAACAAGTTGCTCAGGTTGCAAACTATTCTTTGACAGATTACAACAAGGAATTGGAAGCTTCTGCTTTAGAAGCTGCTAAAGCTCTTGCTGAATTGAAAATTAATCTTGGTCAAAAGAGACAAGATTACATCAATGCAATTATGAATCAAAGAACATTAAATGCGAGTGATAAACAATCTCAAATCAATTACATCAATGATTGGTATACAAAATATATTGATTCTATTGACGCAAAGATGGCTACAGCTGACCAATTCTATCACGGATTGATTAGTAGTAATCTTCAAATGAATGCTCAACAAGAATTATGATATGATTCAATCATAAGGCAGAACGACGCTCAAAATATAGTAAATGATAGAAATCAACAAAAAGCATTTACAGATACTGAGTATAGGAGACAATACATCTTGAATAATATCACAGACGCAAATCTCCACGCTTATGCAAATCAAGCTATCAACTATTTGATTAATCAAGGAACATTCATATATCCTTGAAAATCTAATGCTGATAACAAGAGAATCCTTGCTGAACAGATTTCAAAAGTAACTGATGTTGCAAGACAACTTCAACTTGCAAATCAAAAAGATTTAGCTAAAGTAAGTTAAGCAAAATGTGAGAAACAGTTATGAATATAACCTCTGTGCCTCCTACGTGGGATACGAAGAAGAACAAGAGGAGAAAAAAGGAAAATAAAAAGGATACTCCAAAGTCTAGTGTTTTAATCATCGTAGGTAGGAGAGGTAGCCTTAAGAAATAGGCAACTTTTACACCTGTAATATATGTTAAGATGGTAGATTTATGATTTTGAGCACAATTGGGAAAAATTGGCTTCAAATCTCCTTTCGGAAATCCTTTACCTCAAAATACTAAAAAAGACGAGCAGAAAAAACAAGACTCGTCTTTGACTGACGAGAAGAAGGCAGAACAGCCTTCTTCTTTTCAGTGAACTGAAAATTTGGTAAGTGATGTTCAAAATGCAAGACAAAAGGAGATTGATAAACTTAATTCTGATGAAGCTTATAGGCAACAGAAAATTAAGGAATATAAGCAAGACAGCAGCAAAGCTTCTACAAATAATGTCTACGAATTGGGTTGGGGACAATACACAAAAGAGGTAGGTAATATGCGGAAAGAAAAGAATAGAAAGACTGAGGAAAAGAAAAAGGCTGATGAAGAAGAAGCTAAAAAAGATGGTAAGTATACATTTTGAGAATATCTTTGAGTAGAGGCCAAAGATACTCTTAGAAAGTGACGACAATGAATTACTTGAGTTCTTTGAACTTGACGAAAGTTTATAGAATGAGTCTGAGATGTTTTTTGGAACTGAGTGACAGATTTGTCAAGATGAAAAGCAGAAACTTGACAGCAAGAAAGAATTACTAAAATGCTTGCTGACCAAGTAAAAGAAGATGTATCAGTAAAACAGTCTGCTACTGATAGGGCTATTTCTAATACAAAAATTTTAGAGAGTAAAAATAAGGAACTTTATGATACGGTTGATTCGGCAAACAAAGAGAATGCTGAATATGAAGATATGAAAAATAAACTCGCTGAGCAAGTTTCTACTGATAAGAACATTACTGTTGAAGCTGCTGCTCAGATGGTTGAAGACGCTGTGAATGGTAAAGTTTCTTGACCTGAATGGGATACTAATTATCTTGCTACAGTAAACGCCCTTAAAAGCAAAAAGACTTCTCTTGCTCAAAAAGAAGCTTTATTCTATCAAAAGATGGATGAATATGAAAAGCTTCAAGAAGAACATCAGATGAAAGAATATGAGCTATCCCCTTATACAGACAATTATTATGAAACTGAAGAGGAGGCTGCAAGATATAAAGCTTTGTTCTGAGATAAGTTGTATAAAAAAGAAGATTGAACTTTATACTGACTTAATGACCAAAAAGAAAAAGATATTAAATGAGTGCTAAAAAGCTTAGAATGAATTATGTTCTCTGAGTTGTGATGAATTTACGATGAAAAAGATAAAGATAAGAACATTACCCAGTGAGTTGAATTAAGAAACAGTACAGAGTTTTTAACAAAGGCCTATGATACTTTCTCAGATATCAAGGGGCTTTTGGAGAATAATTATGACCAATTATGTGACATTTATGAGGATGGTTCTTGAAATGCAGTAAAAGTTCTTAATCAAGAAAAAGTTGCTGCATTATTGCAACAACATAAAGATGGATTAAATTGATTGTCTGATTATATATTAGAGGCAAAGAGAGGTTCAAGATATATCGATTGGAAAACTTGAAGATATCGAGATGAAAACGATTTAGACCTTTGACCTTATCGATGGAAGACTTTGTCTGTTGGAAAAGATTTATTACTTACAAGAGTAAAACCTGATACACAATGATGGTATCGTTACGATAAACCTAGAGATTGGATTAATAAAGCCACTGAAAATTTTTGAGTATGGGATTATCTTAGAGAACTTACTTGTGAGAATCCTGTTCAATCTGCGTATGTGGTATGAAGTATGTATTTGGCTATCTTCTGAAAGTTAAAATATGTTTCAAAATCTTGAAAGATGATGAAGATGGCGGAAGGATTAAATAAAACAAGATGAATCACAACTATATCAAAGAGTATGGCTACTAATAAAAAGATTGATTATCTTGTGAGAAAGTGAATAGGTATTCTTGATGAAACATTAGTTTCATTACCTCTTGACTTATGATTAAATGATTGAACAGCAAAAGATTTATGATTAAATGTTGTGTTCAATACTTTATGAGGTCTTTGAAAGATACAGAATGCTGATGATTTGACATTGTTCAAGAAGACTTTGACTCGTCAGTGAAGTCCTGAGGCTATGAAAAAATACTTCATAGAATATACAAATCTTCCTGAAATGGCGAATAAAATTGATTGGAATAAAGCTCCTCAGGAAATTATGGATGAAGCTTGAACATTAATCGATAATCATTTCAACACTTTAATTGCCTCTGACGCAAATAAAGCTGCTTGGTATATGTCTCAATACATTTCAAATAATATTGATTTGATTAAATGGGAAAACCTTGATGAAGTAGAAGCTCTTACAAAATCCATCACACAGAATGGTAATATTTGAGCTTCATTAGCAAACAATAAATCTAAAAATATAAATAAGATTATAACAGACGCTCAAGCAAAATTAGCAAAAACAAATGATTGAACTCAAATTCTTACAATTCAAAACAAAGCTGCTAAAGATGTAAGAAATGAATTAAAAGGTTTGCTTGATAGCTTTGATGTTGATACTCTTAATAAATTATACAACAGAAAATTTGTTTCAGATAAAATCGGACAATCATTCTCTAACTTTATTGAGGACCGAGAAGCAGCAACTTGAGTTCCTAAGGCTGACCTTATGTTAGTGTTTATGGAGGCTATGAACAAAAAATGATGAATGGAATGAGCAACTGTTGTTGATTTGTTTAAACAAAGAGTTGTTCAAGGTTTAGCTGATTGAAGTATTAAATCAACTAAATGAGCAAAAGCCTGAGTAAAATGAGTAGCAGAAATCGCTCCTACAAACTCTGAGGCTATGGCAACAGCTTTGGATATCGCTAAAATTTGAGAAGACAATCCTGAACAAGCTGCAAGAATGTTAAGTCAGGCAGAGCAAGATTGGATTCACGACATCAGAGAATGAGCAAGATGATTAAGCCCTGAAGCTATTGCAAAAGAAGAAAAGCAAGTTGCAAAAGACCTTGAGAAGACAAAGGCCTGAATCGAAGCTACTAAGAATGAGAAAATAGAAAAAGCAAAAGCAAGTAATGCTAAAGAAGATAATGCTGAATTAGTTAAAAAGTTAAAAGAAAATAGTGCGGATTTGGAATGAATGCAAAAACAGCTTAAAGATTTATGAGCAGATGTCGTTTGACAAGCTGAGATAATTTCTAAAGACCCTGAGCTTCAAAAAAGAATTGCTGACGCTGAAGAAGCTTATAAAAAAGAAAATCTTCTTTCAAGTAAGGATGATGATATGGAAGAAATGTTAAAAGCTGAAGAGCAAAAATGGAGAGAATCGTACGAAGAAGAAGCTGAAGACGCAGGACTTGAATTGGATGAGTATCTTGAAAAGCAATGATTCCAATTTGAATGAAGTCCACAGCAAAAAATTGCAATAGAAAAATACAAAAAAGCAAATGCTGGAAAAGAAACTGCTTTTGAAGGATTGACTACAGATAAGAAAAGAAATATAGTAGAACAGTTCTTAGAAGAAAAATACGGTTTGCCATTTGATGATAAAAACTATAGGGCTGAGTTACAAAAGATGGCTGATGATTATAGAGCGAAATCTCAAGAAACTTGGACGGATTTTGATTACCTCAGACCAATAAGCGATTCATCAGCAGAGCAAAAGGCTATTTGAAATAAATTGCAAATCAATGTTACTAAAGATAAGAAATATGTTGTAGAATGAGATTTGTCTAAACTTACTAAAAAAGAGACAAAGACAGTAACAGATTTGATGGAAAAGTATTGAGTTGAATGACCAATTACTGAGGAAAATATTCTGAAGACTATTGATAATATGTATAAAATTGCAGGAGACGCTACAGAGCAAGCTGCAAAGATAGACGAAAAATTACTCAAAGATTCTTTTGGAATAAACAATCCTTACAGAAAATTCTCAACATTAATTACAAATTATATAGAAGACGCTAAAAATGCTAATCCTGAAGCAGCAAATCTTAATAAAGGTGTTGTTGCTGATACATCTTTAGAGAGTCAGTTCTTAAAGAATTGAGATTTGGAAGATGTTGATAAGGAAACATTATTAAACAGCTATAAGAAAATTTTAGAGAAAACCACTTGAAACGAAAATGTTTCAAAGAAAATAGCTGATGAAGCTTCTACTATAGAAGAGAGAACGATTAAAGAAGTAGAGAGCTGGGCTGAATCAGAAACAGCAAGAGCTGAACAAGCTGCTTTGAGGATGACTCAAGAAATTAAAAAGAAATGACTTGAGCAAGATATTCTAAATTGAGTTGATGATTTGTTAAATTTCTTTGACGACAATCAAAACTTAATGACGAAGACAAAATTGCTTGATTCTCTTCAGGCTATCACAAAAAATATGGGAACAACTGAGAAGACAAATTATTTGTGAAGTCTATGAAAATCTTTGAAAGACGCTCTTAATGGAAAAGTTGATAATGCTGTTCTCAACAATTTGAGCCAGAGTATTATTGATTCTTGGCCAAAAAATATAACAAACAAAATTATCAATGAAGTAAAAAAATGAATATCTAATTGAACTAAAACTTATGATGTTGTAAAATTAAGAGAGTTCACTACAAAACCTTTATATGAAGCAAACAAAACTAAATGGACTAATCAATTGAATAATTGAGAAGTTGATAAGACTATAAAAGAAGTTATGCAATTGAGGGTATCTCAATTTATGGCAAACACCGTTGGAGAAGCTGATAGATGAATTACTAACGTAAATGACGCTATAAATAACATCCTTCAGTCTTCAGCTATGTGAGTAAAGAATGATAATATAATGAGGGCAACAACAATGCTTTGAAAGCAATCTACAAGTGCTATGGAAATGTATTGGAGGTTGACTGATACTGTTGTTGGTAAAACAAGCTGAAAAACTTTTGCAGATGTTGCTGGAGAAATGTTCGAAGCAAACGCAAAGAGTTCTATTGCCAATAAGAGTGCAAAGAAAGTTGCTGCTGAGAAAAAGCAAAATGCTCTTGCTCAGGTTGAAGAAGTTCTTGAAAACGAGAAACCTGTTACAGAATTACCTGTTGCTTGAGAGATATCTGCAAAATGACTGGGTAATATTAAAAACGATGTTGCTGAATCAATCAAGAAAAATGAGGAAATAAAATGAAATTTAACTTCTTCTGAGAAAAAAGTAGAATCAAGGGCTATGGGAGAAGATTTTACAGAAAAAGAGAAAACTCTCGTAAGAATGTGAGCTGTTGAAGAGGCTCAGAAAATTATGGAGGCTATCTCAAAATGAAAAGTTCCTGATTATATTTCAGCCGAATTCCTTGATTGAGATTGATTTAATCTATTTAATAAATTATTAAATTTCAAATCATTGAGCGACAAAGAGTTCGAATTGTTCTATAAGTCTTTCTTAAACAACAGGAAAGAGGTTCAATGATTATGATATAAAATATTCCACTGATTAAAAGAATGATTATATGATTGAACAAGTACATTAAGGACACATTGAAATTGATATACATTAAATGATTTACTTGAGGCAATACCTTCAAGGGTTACTTGAAACCTTAAATGAAAGAACTGATGAGTTATTTATGACCCAGCAGTTACTGCTACAAAATATATGATGGAAAGTAATCCTGTTGAGATGACTCAAAAAATGACTGACGCTTTGACAGAATACTTCAAAACAGCATTGGCAAAAGGAGAAAGAAGTGAGATGTGAAAGAGGTTCTTACAGGCTTTCAAAAAAGAAGCTTCTGACCTTGATATGCCACACGTTGCTGCAGATGAATTTATGAACTTATATAATAATTTAGCAAAAAGAATTAAATCACTCGGAATTGATGACAGAGCAGTTCAGGATATGTTAAACCCTATGTTCTATAATCCATTAGAATATGTTAAAGGAATTTGAATGAACTCAATGTCAAATATCGAATGATTAGTATTACAATGAGAGAAATCAATCGAGAATATGGTTCTTGGAACTATATTCAGAAAATACGAAGCTCAGGGTAATACTCTACCATCTGAGGTTTTGGATTTGTATAGACAATTATCTCAGAAGGTTGCTTGAGATAAAACAATAATGGATTTCTTCGAAAAATTTGCTTGAGGTTCTCTTATTAGGAATAAGAATGCCTTAGAATTCTGAGATTCATTAAGAAGATATTTTGCAAGTGTCGACTCATTGCCAATGTGAAAAGAGCAATTTGCAGAATGGATTAATAAGTCTTTGAGTCACGTAGTATGATTATGAGATGAAATAACAAGAAAAGTCTCAGCTCTTGATTCATTGATGAATCCATTGTACGACCTTGCTAAGAAAACACTTGATGACGCTGAATATAGTAAATTTTTGAAATGAGTTGATAATTTCTTATTTACGGAGCAATGAGCTTTGAAAACAACTAAACAACTTTGAGAATGACTTGAAGAGTTCAAAAGCTTAGTAAAGAAAATGGACCTTAATGGTTGAACTACAGACGAAGTAATGCAGGTTCTTGAGGAATCAATAAAAGCTAAAGAAGTTTGAGAAAACAGAGTCATTACAAATTACCTATACGATAGGGTTACTAAAGATAGCGAGGCCTTCTTAGAACAAACTTGAAAGACTCCTGATAAATTTAATCCTGCTGATATAATTAATCGTAAAAATCTTCAAGAGCAAGTTAGAGAAAGATATAATCAAAAATCTGCTAAAGATTTGATTCAACAAATTACTTCAAAAGACCAAAGAAGAGTTAAAAAATATACAAAATGAGATGTTGAATGAACTGTATTATCTAACGAGCAAAGAAGAAAAAATAAAGCCGCTTTGTTGGATTACTGATGGAGCGAAGAAGAAACTAAGTTGGCTGAAAATATCGTAGAATGAGTAGATATGGAAAAACTTCTTGAGAATGGAGAACTTCCTCCTGAAATTGCTATGAGGCAAGTTCTTAAGAGAATTGTTGAGAACTGAGAAGACTACGAAAAACTTATGAACGAAAAAGGTTTCTTCAGAGATTGGGTTAGAGATTCAGTTAATAAAACATTTGATACAGTCGAAAAGAATTCAGGAAAAGAATATTACGTTATTGGTAAAAACTGAGAATTCATCTTGAGACAAGAAGCTGATGAGATGAATTTATTACAAAGAGCGTGAGCGTACTTTGCTGTTAAATGAAATGTTCTAAATAAAGACAGAGAATCTTCAGAAATTGTTGCAAGAATTCAAAGGACAAAAGAGTCTTGATATGTAATCAGTAATATTGATTTCGGAAAAATCCTTAAGAAGGATAAGCTAAAAACACAATGAGCTGTATGATTACAATCATTCCTAAGTATGTCTAAGATGTCTGTATACGAGTTAGCTGGTAAAATTAAAGACTCTGTAAGACAAAGTGTTGTTGAAGAAGCCGTAAACAGAGTATTCTTATGATGATGGGATAGGTCTCGTGATATCAATATGGCGACTCCTGAAGCAAAAGCTTTGTATGATTTCTTATCAGAATACAAGAGGTCTATAGATAAAATGAGAGATACTCTTGATATGGGAGATATCCGAATGGATTTGTTTAGATGAACAGACTTTACAAAATGAGTTGCTGAAAATAAATTAGCAAATAGGGTGTCTTGAATGTGGAACTATATGTCTGCTGAAGATATCGCAAGGCTATGAGAAAAATATGATAAATCTGCAGATTGAGTAAACTGAGTATGGAAGAACTTTACAAAGAACATTATCTATAATGCTCGTGCTGATTTATCTGATAATGTGTGATGACGTTTTGCAAACGCTTTGAACTGGTTGTCTCAGAAATATGCTATTGCAAAGAATTATAGCGTATTGAATATTACAAAGGCTGGACAACAGGTTGTTTCAAACTTATTACATTCAAGTTGAATTCTAAAATCAACATACGTAGCTGGAACTTCTCAATTTGATGATTTATTCAAGGTATTCCAAAATAGCAGTATGAAGAACTTATGATTTGATATCTTTGAATCAGAGTGAAAATACTGAGAAAGAATACTTGATAAAGCAGCTACAAGTAAAGAAAAGAAACTTGTATATAAGGATTGAAACTATTTGAAAAATTCAGTTCTATTTGCAAAAGACTTTATGACATCAAACGCTTTAATGCGATGAGATAGATTGACTCAGAAATGGGCTGTTAAATCTTCATTAGCATTGGCTTCTGATGATATATATAAATTATGATGAGCAAAATGAGTCGAAGACTTTACAAAAAGAGTTGATAAATATAATGCTTTGCTTGATAAATATTGAATCAATGAACGTGACTTGATGGATAAGGAAAGGTTCTTCAAAAAAATGAATAACTTACTTGACCCATCACACGCTAAATGATTATCAAGAAATGCAAGTCCTATAGATGTAAAGAACTACTTCGCTAAAGTTAATGAAGACCGTGAGTTTATGTACAACTTCTATCGTAATGAATATGCTCCATTTATGGGAAAAGCAAGGACCTCAATGGGAACATTCTTTGTTGCAGATAGCATTAAAGAGCTTGGTTCTATAGAACTTATCGACAATAATAAATATATGTTCTGATTGATGAAATGGAGCGTTGGTAAGATTTGAGAATATATGTACGATATTTGAAGTGCTGTAAGAAAAACAGATTGAACGAAACGCAGTTTCTTAGAATTAATGGAGCAACCTATATTTAAGAGATTATTCTCAGAGATGTTCGAATGAGCTCACGCTATGTGGGAGGTTGAAAAACTTACAAATCACGAATTCACTCGATGGGATGGAATGAAGGCTATTTGTGTCCCAGTTGCTGCTATATGAATGTTATTCTGAGAAGCTATGATAGATTTGGCTTATGATGTGTTCGATTCTAAGAGTTGGGAAGAGTGATGATTAGAGTTTGTAAAACACGCTTTCAATACAACAATTAGTTCAGTTGCTGATACAATTACAGATAGGGCATTCATATATGCTTGAATGATGGCTTCTGATATCTGAAGTGCTCAGAAAACAGCTTGAGTTGTTTGAAAAGAAAATATGCGATGATGAGACTATCAACAAGATTTCCGAAGAGCATTTATGAATACTTGGGCAAGTAGATTCTTCTACAAGGGTAATCCTTTATACAAATTTACTCATATACGTTCAAGCTGATACAGTACACCAGCTAATGAACTATTAAATACTTCTACAATCCTTGCTGAAATCTGATTGAATCAAACATCTTCGGCAAGACAAAAATGGAATGATACTTCAGAGAAAATTTATGATTTATCAAGGAACGTTTATGAAGATAACGATACCTTCGCTGATAAGGCTTCTAAATATATCCCAGCATTAAAGAATATGTCTAATGCTTGAGTTGATATGTCAGTATTATTCCCAATGTTAGAAGAAAAAGTTGATAATCTTTGAATCAGATGATTCTTGAAAACTACAACGTCAAGAACTGAGTTGGCGAGATTAATCAACAATATGGAGAAAAATGCCATATTATCTGATTCAGACTTCCAAAATCGAGTTCAAAGAAATATGTGAACATTCAATAAGGACAATGATGAAGAAGTTAAGATGGCTATGATAAAAGCTTGAAAATACAAAGATAATTTGGTTTCTTGGAACATCGTAACAAATTGATTGTCAAAAACAGATTTGTATGGAAAATGAGAATCAACTTTATGGTTAGAAATGATGGGTGAGGAAGACAGAAATAGTCTATACGAACAATTCAATAATCTATATCAAACATACGTAATCGATAAAAAGAAAGCTGATGTGGCTACGAATGCAATGTTTGACAAGTTTGTGTTGGCTGCTACAAAATACGGATGAAGTATGTCAATGGCTGGTTATATGTGAGCTTATGCTACAGCATATAAAGCAGCAGCAAGAGAGTATTATTGATTGAAATCTTCTGAAGTTTCAGCTTGAAACAAATGAGATGAATGGCTGGCCGCTGAGACTGATATAGACTTAGAACATCTACCTGAAAGCAAATATGGAAATTATTTGAAATATGTTGACGATGTAAGACAATTTGAACTTGGACTTATAGTTGACAATTGGGATGTTCTTTCAAAAGAAAGAAGTATCCAATTGGAGTTATTTAACAAATATATTGAAACAGACAAAGATAACTTCTGATGGAAGAGTTATGTTGGTAATATTTGAGACGAAGAGAGTAATATGTCAAAATTACGGAATACCTTAACATATAATGAAATAGCAAAAGACCAATGACTTCCTTGAATGATTGTTCCTATTGCATATCAAGAGAAGAAAGCTTCGGACGCTTACACAAAAGCTATGGACAAAGCAAAAGACCCTGAAGAAAAAGCTGAGATTTGAGAAAAATTCTTATCAATACAGAATTCTCTTTGACAGCTTGCTGACAAATATGTTGACAATCCTCAGGCAGCTTGATTGATAAAAGCTTCATTGGCCTCTTGAATAGTTGCGTTCGCCGAGAAAATAAAAGATAGAGACCCTGAAATGCTTGGAAAATTGGTTGACATCATAGGCGAAAAAGCTATTAATAAGGTATTAAATTCACTTACCGACTCTCCTACGGTAACAATGGCAGACGCATTTGAGCTTGCGACGGGAGTTAGTGCACATCCTTGAAGTGGAAGTTGAAGCTGAGGAAGTGTTTCTATTCCATCTGCTAAGGCTCGTGAAAATTATGTTAATAAAATGTTAATTCCTAATTACAACAAAGCTAAAGCGTATGCTGCTGCTACAAGTGGAGACGGTCCATCTTTACCTAAATTTACAACAGGCTATGGAAGAGCAAAAGACGGAAGCATTGTCACAGCTCAAATCCCTGTCCCAACAAGGAAAAATGTGACAAGAACCTACGATACTCCAACCGATACCAAAACAGCAAAATTGGATGTCGCTCCACTCCCAGTCAAAGAGTGAAGAGTTATCGGATGAAAATACACAGCAAGAGCAATCCAAAATGCAAAGGTATATTCAAGACGTATTGGTAAATAACTGATACAGTCCTGAGGCTATCGTAAAGGAGATAGTAGATATAGCGAAGAATTGAATGTTACCTAATCCTAAAACTTGAGATATGGAATACTCCCACAAAATCCAGTTAGAAGCTAAAAAGCTTCTGCTGGAGATGGCGGGAATATATAAGAACAAAAAGGATTCAGGTAATACTCTAAATCTAACAAAAATTATTTATCAACAAGGTTTAAACAATGCAAATCTTTAATTGTCCCGAAAAAGGTTTTAAAAACGAAGCAGAATTCACAACTTGGTTTGGAAAACAAGTGAAAGAGAGATGATGATTCTTCCACAAAATCTCAGACTACTCATTATGATTCAAGCCATTTGACGCAATTTGTGCTTTAGACGGAGACGTTTGTGCCATTGAGTTCAAACATATCAAAGGTGCAAGCTGTACCCCTTATGATTTACTTCGTGGTTCAAGTGCCAAGAAACCTTGAACTCAAGTACAATCATTAGGAGATTATGAAAGGAATGGTTGAAATTCTTCGATTATTGTTTATAGTCAGAAAAGTAATAGATATATTTCTATGAAATTTTCTGACGAGAATTTACATTCTAAAGTAACTATCTAATGAAATGAAGATACTTGGCCGAGAATCTTTATAAATCGAGAATAGTAAATCCTATTGTCCCTGTGAGTTCCGTAGGAGACGCTCTTGATGAGTATGAAATCCTATGTGAAGCTGCTCCTAAGTACGATATGGGTTGGGTATTTGTAGACTTTGATTCAACAGATACCTCTAAAAGAGACCTGATATTTTTCCACAGAAAAAAAGACAAAACTATTTACTATTACAGAAAAAATAGAGACCTTCTCAACAATGGTGCTAAATCTGCAAGGCACGAAGACTGAGCTACCATTCAGATGAACGATGTTTCAGAGTGGATTAATGCTTTGTCGAGAAATCTTGAGGACTTCTGATATATAGAACAAAAATACGATAAAGACAACGATATTATGGTATATTGAGGTAGAATTAATATATTCGGAGTCGTTTCAAATATTGCAGATACTGTGCTTTCAATTCCTGTTACTACGGATTGAAAGTTTTCTATATTCTTTGATTATTCTGATAAATTATTTCACGTATATAGTGAAGAGCAAGTTACAGAGCATTCTTGAGTAGTTATAGCTGAAGCTATTGTTGCTGATTGAGAAATTACATCAATAACTGATGTTAGAGCAACTCAATTATCTTCAAACTTTTCTTCGACTATGTTCGATATTGATTGAGGTAATATTATCATAAAAGATTGAAGTATTACAATCAGCAAACTTGACGAAAATCTTCAAACTCAAGTCAATAAAGCTCATACTCACGATAATAAATCAGTTATCGATATGTTCCACGTCAAAGATTGAGTTCTTCGATGGGGAGACAAAAACTTCGAGGCTTTATGAGAAGCTAATACAGCTTCTAATGTTTGAAGTTGAATCTGAATATTTAAAGATAAATACTGAGTTGATTTGAGATTCAAATCAATTGCTGGTTCAAACTGAATTTCAGTAGTTCAGCAATGAGATACATTAAATATCGTTGGTTGAATGGTTACTGAAACTCAAACAGATATATTCACTTGAAACTGAGTTCAGACAGTGTTTACTGCTTCTAAAGAAGTTTACAATAACTGACTGATTTGGATTACTACAATCTGAGGTACAACTCTTGTGTATAATGTCGATTATACCGTTGGAGAAGATAAACAAACAATTACATTTGTTCAACCTCCAGTAGGTCAATTCTTTGTAAATTATATTACAAGGTCAGAACTTTGATTGCAGACAGCTTGAGAAGCGAATACAGCAAGTAATAATGTGAATACAACTTGATTCTGATTGTTCAAAGAGAAGCTCGGAATCGACTTGGTGTTCAATAGGTTGAAAGCTGGGGACAACGTTTCTTTATCACAATCTGCCGATTGAACAATTACAATCAGTTCTACTTGAGGTGGATGAGGATGAAGCGAAGTTTCAACAAGAGCAATTTGTTGAGTTCCTGAGTGAGCAATTGATTCGGTAAATAAAGCTTATGCTTTACCTCAATTGCCAATCTCAACAGATTCATTATTAATATTCAAAAACTGATTACTTCAGAAATATACTACAGATTATACTGTTGACTGATACACAGTAACATTCAATTTTGCTCCTGAAACAGGAGACGAATTGGCTTACGAGATGTATACAGAAATAACAGAAATGATTGCAAGAACTAACATAACAGCAGACCATTCTACAATCGATTGAGATTGGGAATCTATTCCTTTTGCTACTCTTATCACTACTCCAAAAGCTGGAAGTATGAGAGTTTGGGTAAATGGTATCTTTATGTTAGAAGGTAAAGATTACAAGATAGTTGATAATAGAGTTTACATAAAGAATGTTCTCGTTTGAGACGAGATTCAACTACTTTATTTTTATTCCTTATCGTAAGAAACAATGGGTAAAGTAAGACCAAAAGACTTAGAAAACGGACAGGCTAATTTGCCTGCAAACCGTTATTACGGTACGAACTGAAGCTGAGAGTTGTGATTTCATCTCGTCCCTTGAGCTTCTGAAAGTACCTGAGAGGCTACCTTCAAGTATGGAGAGAACATACAGGCAGGTAGACTTGTCTTCTTCTGAGACGGAAGTTTCAAAGAAAGACATCGAATCTGAGCAGATGTATTTAATGGAGATGATATGAGAACGACAACTGCGTTCTGAAGTGCTGCTTCTAACTTAAGATACAGAGTTTGATTCGATATGCCTGAAAACTACGAATATCTTTCAAGTATTGTTGTTCCTATTACAAAATCAGGAACTGGTCACGGTGCAAACCACTGGGTACAGGCAAGAATAGTAACTACAGGATGAGACCTTGTTAAAGGTTCAAATAAAGTTAATTGAGCTTCTGCAAAAATGCAGAATGGTCAAATCGTATTTGACTTTGATAACGTAAAGCTTACTCCTTGAACATTCTATTGGATAGAATTGATATGTAATTCTACTGATGGAACGAACTACTTCAACTTATCTCTTTCTTGAGATTGAACTTGGGCAAGATGAAACGAGTTGAATAAATATGGTTATTGGACATACGATGGTTCTTTATGGAATCAGTCTGATGATTATAGGGTTGTTTGTATGAGAGTAAACTTCTCAATCAAAACTGAGCAAGGTTCTGTATATGAATGTAATTCATCTATGATTGATACTTGTATTCCTGATGGAATTACTTCAGAAACAAAATCAACTTGAGAATCTTGAAAAGTTATGGTTGTATGAGTAAGTACATCATTCTCTAACTTGGCTACTGGAAACAGATATAAACTTAATTCAAACCTTACTACTTGAATGAGATGGTCAAGAGCTGATATGAGATTCTGATACAGTACAGCTGAACAAAGAGTTGCTCAGTTATTCACTTGTGATTTCACAAAACCTATTTCAAAGATGTTTTTACATCTTAATTGTTCAAATAGAACTATTGCTAACAAATTTGTTGTAAAAATAGTTGAGGTTGACCAAACAACAGGTTATCCAAGTGAAACGTTGGCAGATAATAATGCTATAGCAAAAATTGATTTCGTAGACTTCAAAAATAATGCTTGGCAACCAATCATTGTAAAATTCCCTGCTCAATTCAATTTAGAGCTTAATAAAAAATATTACATAGTTCTTGAAATCGAGTGAACATTCTCGACCTCAGGATACATAACAGTAAGATACGATAACTCAACTTGAGATGGAAATTTCTACAGATATGAAACATCTGATTGGGTTAAAAAGGATAATTCATCTTTGGCATTTACATTTATTCACTGAGATGATATCTTAAATCTTGAAGGTACTCTTACTTGGAGAAATGGAAATAATTCAAATAAGAGATTTATCGATATCTGAAGTACAGATAATAGAAAAGCAGCATTTAGATTTATGGTTTCAATGCCTACAAGAATTAAGGCTTTGACTTGGAACTATGAAAATGTTGGAACTCCTATTACAGATATGAAAATCCGTATAGAATCAAATAAATTATTGGATAATAAAGCCAATGATAATGGTCTTAGATATGACTGAGCTGACTGAACAGATTACAATGCTCCTTTCGGTTCATCCGAAAGTATGAAGATTGCTATGAGGTTTTCTCCAACAGAAACTCAAGATGTTAAAACATTGTGATTGCAGCTTCAAAAGACTTGAGCTCCTACAGATAAAGTTACAGTAAGGATTGAAACAGATAATGACTGAAAACCTTCAGGAACTTTAGCGTCTGATTATGCTACGTCTACTATGAATCAATCTCTTGCTGCTCATACTAACAGGTATTATACAGCATTTGAGTTTGATGAAAATGTTACTCTAACAAGATGACAAACATATTGGATTGTGTTATCTAAAGAGAATGATGAAGTTTCATCATCTGCTTATTATAATGCTTATTGTAAAAATGGATGAACATTTACTGGATGAGAAGTTTGGTATTCTGCTAATGGAACAGAATGGACAAGAAGAGAGACTTGAACTGTAAGAATGTTATTCTACTTCAATAACTCTTATAATGAAACTATCGATGTTCCATCAGGTACTCTTGTATCAGCTGGAGCTAAAGCAACATTTGCTTCAACATCTCATCAAAGCTGAATCCACTATGCAACCTTGAATTTTGACCAAGAAGTATCATTAATACCAAATACAATATATTGGCTTGTGTTTGAAAACTTTAATCCTATAGTAGATACGTCAAACTATTATAGAATATATGCTTGTGATAATAGTAACTGGTTGATGTGACCAAACAATACTACTCCAAATATGGTAATGGCATATCTAACAGTTCAATTGAGTCAAGATATGAAATGGATTGCTCAAAGTGACGGAAGATATCCACGATTCCGATTTGACGCAATTCAGGAAGATGATGGATGAAGTATTGATATTACACCTTGAATATTCTCAGGAAAAGATATTACAGCAATCTCATCTACAGCTTGAATGCTTACTACTTGAGAAGCTGGAAATGTTTACAAAGGTTCATTATTGAGTAATGCTAATAACTGGAATTCAAGGTATGTATTCAAAGCTCCAAGAGATGGTCAAATCATATTCTTAAAAGACCTTGCTTGGACAGTAAGAAGTTATGTATACTGAAACGACTATACTCCATACTCTACTCAGACTTGAAGCCTAGCTGGTTCGGTTAACATAGAAAAAGGAAAGTTATACCAAATCGAAAATGGTACTACTTCCGTACAAGATTTTATTATTTCACTACAGTAGGAAATGGTAACTTACAAAACAGCGTCATCTGCAGTAAGTAAAATGCAAGATGGACTCTCATCAAAAAAGTTGGGAACAACTAAATTATCAGGTTCTATGCCTGAGAATGAAAGCAAAATCAGAGGATTGAAACAAAAATTGCTTTCTTCTAGGGAGAACAAAATGTCTTCTTCTGCTGCAAAAGCTGGGTCAGCAATGGCTCAAGCAGTAACAGCTTGAAGAAACAGATTGAGAAGAGGGTAAAACCTCTCCTCTTTTATTTCTAATAAAAAAAACGAATGCCAAGTAATTCATCCGCTTATATAAAAGCCCATCCTGAGTATTGGGATAATGATAGAGAAAGGGAACGTAGAAAACTCGCCAATAGAAACCGCAGAGCCAAATGACTCTACGGTAAAGGGCGTAATAAGGAAGTCGACCATATCGACAATAACCCCTTCAACAATTCTCCAAGTAATCTTAGAGTGGTTTCTCGTGAAGTAAATCGTAGAAAGGGTGCGTTGAAGGCAAATCGTTAATTATGTTAGGATATTTAGTGGACTGTTTCCGTAAGGAAACACTAGGTCTGACTGACCTAGAAAGTAGATAATCAATTGCTGGAACTAATGAGCTGAGACTAACACGGTCTCAGCTTTCCAGTTTAGAGATTTCTTCATCGCCTATTCAAGTACCTAGCAATTCTTGAAATTTGTCAAAATCTTCATCAGTTGCGTCTTCACTCATTACTTTATCGTACATATTATTGTATCATCTTACGAATAAGGTAACAAAAGAATACACATTCATCATAAAAGAATCTGTTTCGACAGGTTTTTTTTCTGAATTATACATACTTGAATATTTCGACAAATTCTTGTTTGGCTTCACAGTTGCGTTCAGCCCCTTAAACAGGCTCTTTATCACAGGATATAGCTCGTATCGAGAAATTGGTACTCATACTTTTATAAGCCCCAGCTCATATTCAAACTTCTTTAAATCTCTGTGAGCTGGATTTTTACCAATCCACCATAGTCTTTTACCTTTACTGTACTCTCAAACAAATCTATGTTTGCTTTGTTGTAATATTACTCATTCCTCGTTACATCCGAGAATAATTTCGGCGAAAGCCTTATCTCCTAAAGTTTTCCATACGTCGTACGCTGGTACAAAAAAAGAAGTCCCAATCCTTTCAACGAGTGGGACTATTTTTAATTCGTGAATCTTCCATACCTTTCAACAATGTAGGCACGTAAGCTTCCTCATACTTTTATCGTCTATGATTCAGTCACAAAAGGGACAGACCAGTTCATTATACTGGTCAAGCCCCTGTTGATTCTTGAGTTGTATAGTGCTCAACATTTTTGATTATATCTAATCTTTGATAAAATGTTCTTTCTTGTAGATGGTTCGCTATAGCATAAGCTCTTAATGCTCTGATTGTAGGCCCTGTGTCTTCAATTCAAGGAAGAGCAAGATTGATTTTTGCTGAAGCGTCTAACAAGGAATTGAATGTAGGATGTAATGATTTATTTTTCAATACGTATTCCAAAGGTATTTCAAGCCTATCACTTCAGCTATAATCTGTTTGGCCTAAATTTGTGAAGTGGTAGTTTACCGATTGAACACTGGATAATAAGTCATCAAATCTTTTCTTATTCAATTTCATAAAGTCCATTATAAGTTCGATAATAAGTTTCTGTTCGATTATCTGAACTTCAATTCTTGATGTAATGGCAATTGTGAATACTTGTTTAATGATTTTATCTATCATATCTTCTCCGAACAAATCGAACTGAGTTTGACATTGTTCAACGATTCAATCCTGAACAACATCTATAAATTCAAAACAATCTGCAAATGCGAGAAGTAATGCGTAGTTATCGAGTATTCTTTCCTTTTCAGCTTTATTGATATGAGAGAATGTTTCGGCCATAAGAGGTCTTCGTTTCTTTGTGTAACATTCTTTCAAGTTATTTATCTTATTAATATTCTCGATAAAATATCAGTTGATATTCTTTTGCTGAGCTGGTGTTGCCAATCATCTTTTAAAAGTAGTATTGAACCTCAAAGCTATTTGTCTTGTAAGAACTGAGTTCGTCATCGTTCACACTTCTCAATCTATACAGAAACAAGCATTGTTTGGATAAATTTTTAGCTTTTGATTTGCGGTTCATCTTGTATTTGCTGTTCCATCATAATTGTTTTTAAGCATAGGGTCTCGGTCAAACCTTAGTTCATCATTGCTGTATTCTCATACAGACAATGGTACATTGTGTTTACATAAGGTAAGAACTGAGAACTCTGTAGTTGAAGCTTTAATCTCCATACAAGCGTCCATTCATAACATCTTCATTATCAATCTTCTTGCGTAAGTTTTTCAAGCTGAAGTAGTT
>Ga0265300_10000352_pt1 | contig 47296 bp, 51 predicted proteins | sample AusTroGonzalo_MG_FD_193482 | JGI IMG/M metagenome (GOLD analysis project Ga0265300, IMG submission 193482) | Bovine rumen microbial communities from tropical cattle in Woodstock, Queensland, Australia - Gonzalo_03 | ecosystem: Host-associated > Mammals > Digestive system > Stomach > Rumen ... | reverse complement strand
GGAGACTTACGGATGCCCTGCCGCAGAATGTTGTGCGGGGTCTTGATGAACGGAAGTACGAACTTCATAATGTTTCCGGCGATGCCGCCCGATTCGCGGAGCTGGATAAGGTAGTTCACCGCGCTCCCCGGCCTCATCTGCTCTTGGAATGTAAGTTCGAGAGAACGTTGCTTGCCCCATGCGTTTGCGTCGGACTTCTCATTCTTGAGCTGGTCTTGAATGTAGCCTTTCAGCACGTCTCCGGTATAGCCCTTTTCCGCGCCCTCGCGGTATGCGTATGCCGTCGCTTCAATCGGAACAACAACCGCCTTTGCGAACTCGTCAGCGGCACGGAGCAGACGACCGGGAACGCGGATTGCCCGCCCGATCTTGCCGCCGATTGCAGTGTGCGCCATATCGAACTTGGTATTTGTATCGAGCGTTTCCACATCGAACATGAACCGTGTGCGCCGCCATGCTTCTTTCCAGTCGATAGCGCTCATCATCTGTTTGTACTCTCCAAACGTCGCCGCGTTCTTCACATTCTTTCCGAGCGCACGGGCAACCGAACCGATCATAGCCTCTGTAAGACGCTTCACGCCCAGCTCATACGCCGCGTTCGTCACGTTGCCGAGCGTATTTGCGACGTGTGTAGTCGGGCTGGAAAGAATCGAGTTGATCCAGTATTCGTAGAACTTGTCAGTCCAACTTGCCCGTCCCGCAAGCATCGTGCGTAGGACTTCATCCAGCTTCCGTGGATTCGTCACAATATCTTCCGGCAGTTTGTCAAGGTCAATTCCGGTCTTTTTCAGAACATCGTCACGAAGAGCCTGCGCCTTTGTCTTGCCAGCTTTCATAAGAAACGCGTTGATGTGCGCCCGGATGGAATCCATGTTCGTGTAGTCGAACGCGCCGATTCGACGGGCGGCAAGAGCCTGACCAAGAGCAGTACCGCTTTCCATGTATTTAGCCCATACATCGGCAAGCTTTTTTCCGTCCTCTTCCGAAAGCTTCTGCGCCTCTTCGCTAAGCATGATCACCTGCATAGCCCTCTGCGCTGTATCAGACGCAGGCTTGAAGTCTCCGTTGAGAATCGCCTTGATAGTCGCGTTGATACCGCCGAATCCGGCAATCATGCGTCCGGCATCGTTGTTCACGATATTCTGCCCACGCACGGTATAGACGTAGTTGTCAAGCTTTGATTGATAACTGTCCTTCATCTCACCGTCTACGCGTATCGGGTTTACCTGCTGTCCGTAGGCAAGCTTGTATTTTCGGTTCGTTCCCTTGCGATAATAATTTTTACCGCGACGTTCCATTTCCGCAATCGGAACACCGAGCTTTTCCAGTTCGGCACGGAGAGACGGAGAAAGAACGTTCGACGGAAGATCGTTCACCTTGCCGCGCACCATGTTTTTGATGATCTTCGCGACTTCGGAATCAGGCACGATTCGGACAGGTTTCGCCCACCGGGAAAGCATGACTTCTCTTTTTCCAGTAAGTTTCCCCTGAACGACACCCGCTTTCCATTTTTTCATTCCGACAGAGTTCTTTGCCTTTTCAGCATGATACCCGCTGGTGAGTTCGCTTTTCGGAATATGAAGTTCGATCGTCACAAGATTCGGACGCTTGAACGCCGCCGAGAATTGGTCGTTCAAAGGTGTAGGAGAAGAATGGATGTACGGGTTGTAGGCCGCGTCAACATCTGACAGTTTTTCTCCGTTTATGCCCTTGCTTCCCTTGTCAAGCTTGAATTCATATTTAGGCTGTCCATACCCTTCGTCTTCTTCATCTCCGTATGTTTTCTGTTTTCCAGTCTCTTTGTCGATCACAGGCTTTGCAAGATCGGGACGTTCGACAGACTGTTCCCACACGCCGAGAACGATTTCATTATCCAGTTTCCCATCAATCTTCGCCGCCATCGGGGGATAGAGCTTCCCGTCAATAATCTGAACTGTGCGATACGTCGTGATGTAATCCTCGCTGTCCAGCTTCTTGATGAGATTCTTGTCCGTAACCAGCTTGAAGCTACGGTTATTCGCCTCGGAAGAAATCGTTTCCTCGGAATCGTTCTCGGAGACGGGCAGGTGATAGGTAGGGGCGCTTTCACGCAAAGGCCATCCGAGTTCGTAATCCGACTTATCTGATATTGTGTTGTTAATAAACTCGGACTCTGTTCCGGTTTCAATGTTTGTGCGCCGTTCGACCTTTTCTCCCTTTTCATTATAAAAACGGAAGATTTCCCATCCGTCTTTATAAGACACGCGCCCGACGTTGCCGTCGTCGTCAACTTTTATATCAGATTGCCCCTCGCTTGCGCCATCCTCATCTTCTACTTCGCTCATAGCATCAAGCATATCATCGAAGTTGGAGAACGTTTCCGGTTTTACCCCTTTAATATAGTTGGAAAGTTCAGGCATGACACCGATAAACTTTTCCTCTTTCTGAACAAGCTTACTGGAAAGTTCGTCGAACTTTGCCTGCGTCTCATCAAGCTCTTTCCTTTTTGCGGTCGTATCGGAATCAATGCTCTTTTCAAGTTCAGCCTTGCGATCTTTCTTTGCCTGCAACTCTTCCTTTGCGGCTTCAAGGCGCTTATCGGCTTTCTTGACGTAATCATTGTAACTCTGAACGAATCCGGCTCCGCTCTTAAACGATGCGCTGTAGAAAGTATCATCGAACTGGTAAGAGTTCACCTTTTCCTGAACCGATTCGTGCTGTCCGTTCTTGAGCGCAAGCGCGTCAACTTCCTTGTTGAAAGTAAACGTCATGGTAAATCCGTTTACCTTCATCTTGGCTTCGCTGTATGTACCGCGTTCGATCAGCTTGTCAAGGACTTTCTTGAAATCGTCCTTTGAATACGTCGTTTTCTTGCCGTCAGATTCGATTTCGTATTTGTCGGGATCAATCTTTTGGAACTTTTCCTTTTGTTCCTCGCGTTCCCTAACATATTTTTCTGTGGCACCGATGCTACTGTACGTCCCGTGTTCAAGCTGGTTCAGCTCCTCGCGCATCTGATTCTGCTGATTCAGATACAATTGATACTGCGCGTTCAGCTTCGCAAGAACGTTTTTCAGTTCTACAAATTCGATTGCAAGCGGATTGCCGGAAACGCGGGCGGCAAAAGTTTCATAGTCGATGCTGTCGCTGTCGTCATCTTCAAAGTCACCGATTGCGTCACCTCGCAGAACCGAGTTGATGAACTTCTGCTTCCGCGCAAGAAGCTGATACTTCACCTCGTCGAGCGTTCCTTTAATTGCGTAGTTGACGATCTCGATCTCTTTCATGGTATTGCCGGAACGCTCAATACGCCCGATGCGTTGTTCCATCCCGGACGGCATGTAGGTAGCATCAAGATTGTGAATCGCAACAAGGCGCTCCTGAATGTTCGCACCAGTACCAAGCGTTTCCGTACCACCAATAACAACACGCACCTTACCATTGTTAATATCGTCGAAGAGCTGTTCTCGCGCCTCGTCGCTATTAATTTTGTCGATACAGGCAATCTCGTTTTCCGGGATTCCCTGTTCGACAAGGACGCGTTTCATTTCGTCATACGCGTTGAATGTGACCTTTTTTGTCCTATGGTCAGTATAGCGGAAGTTATCAAAGAAAATAGCCTGTGCCGCCTTTACATCATTGAACTGGTCATAGCGGCTCTTGATTTCTTTGGCGCATCGAGAAATCTTGCTTTCCGCATCCGGGGGAATATTCGGGTCAACAAGCCGCATGTCAATCGTCGCCTTGACTGCCAAACCGTTTACGATAAGCGGAATGGGGCCAGCGGATTTCTTTCCATTACCGTCAAGGGAATTATACCAGCGGTACAGGTCACCGAGATACGACATAAAGTCGTCCATGTGGCTGGACTTCTCAATAATGATCTCTGTCGGTTTACCATTCTTCAGAGGCGGGCGGTCAACCTCGCCTTTCAGATTTTCAGGAAGAACAACGTCGGCAACCGACCGGAAGAAGATACTAAGCTCTTTCAGGTTGACGAATTTGGAAAGACGTTCCACACTGCGATATGTGCCTGCCGCGTTAGGTTCGACCGTGCTTTCGACTTCGCAGAACATACTTACAAACTGGTCGAACGTCTCGCATCCATACGGCATCTGTCCTTTTGGAGTAAGATACCGAACCATGTGATACGCTTCCGCAAGAGTATTCGTCACTGGCGTTCCGGTAGCAAGGAACACGTTCTTGCCGCCGTTTTTCTTCATAATGCCGTCGATCTTGATAGTAAGGTCAAGAGCGCGTTCCGAGGTCGATGTATTCAGCCCCTTCAGACGGCTAAGGTTCGTTACGAAGTACGGTTTCTTGTATGCGTGTGCCTCGTCGATGTAAAGAGCATCAACACCAAGTTCCTCGAATTTATACGCGTTATCCTTGCTGATAAGTTTGTCGTCAAGGCGACGAATCTTCTCTTCAAAAGATTTGATTTGTGCGGCAAGGTCTCTTACGGATCCTCTGCCGCCGCGTGTCCTCTGCGCTCTTTCCTTTGCGGCTCTCAACTCGTCAAGAATATCCTCGTAATACGAACGCTTTGCTTCGTCGCTCGGACCGAGACGGTTGAATTGCGACTGCGGCATGATAATCAGATCCCATTCGTTGTTTGCGATCTTCGATGCCGTCCGCTGTCTGTTCTCTTTCGTGAAGCTGTCTTTGTCAAGGCAAAGGATTCTTTTTGACGGGTACAGCCCAGCCGCAAAGGAGCTGAACTGTCCGAGCGTCGCGTTCTGAACCACGATAAGAGGCTTGTGCGCCATTCCGGTACGGACAAGTTCCATAGCGGATGTAATCATGGTAGCGGTCTTGCCTGCACCGACGCAATGCGCCAGCAACGTATTCTGCCGCATCATGCGGGAAACGGCGTTGCGCTGGTAACTACGGAGAAGGATTTTCTTCCCGTTCACTTCTGCCGCCGCACCGGGATAAGGCTCGTTCGCTTTTTCGCCCGACATTTCGCGGGAGACGTAAATGTTCACGTTCTCATTATAGACCTTTTCCAGCGCGGAAGAGTTCTTGGGATCACGCTTCACCCAATCATGGAAGTTCTCGGCAATACGTTTCTTCAGATCTTCAACCGCCTGCGTCTTCTCCTGATTGACTTTGGATTTAACATCCCCGGTAAAAGGATCCGTGATTTTGTCATAGACGAGCAGTTTCTTCATCGTCAAAATGCTCTGAAGAAGCTGGTCCGTGGTGTAGCCGTATGCCGCATAGATCGGGTTGTTCAGATACCCGTCTACGATATATCTGTCGGATGCCTTGTCATACCGGACACTGACGCGATGCCCGCCAAGCTCCGTATTAATCCACTGTTCGATGAAGTCTGTCGGAATCCATCTTGCGCCGAGCCTGAATGTGAACTCGTCAATCTTTTTCGGGGCTGGCATTGCCGCCTTTAACGCTTCGACGTTCTTTGCGAACTTCTTGTTGTCAGCGGCATGGTACTGTGCTTTTTCGAGCTTGTCCTTGATGTTGCCGGAAAGATACTCGCTCTTTTCCACAAGCATACCCGTATCGGGATCTTCGAAATAAGTTCCGTCAGCAGTAAGCTCGTCCTTTATGTCGTCCCAATTCTTCCCGGTAAGCTGTTCCATGTAATCAGGATCAAGCTTGCCACGGAACTTGATTGAGATTTCAGTCGCTTCTTTCGCATTACTCGCAGACGTAGGCTCCGCTTGCACCATAATGGTACGCTTCGTGAATATATCAGACGGGGTATATACCTCTATCTTCTCGCCGTCCACCTTCTTGATTTCAATATTCTCAAGGCCGCTCGCGCGAAGATAAGTCGGATCCTCTTTCAAGATGCGCTGTTTCTTTCGATCAGCAATGTTCCCGAACTCTTTTACGAACTTGTCGTATTCCTCTTTCAATGCCGCCTGAAGCTTTTTCAATTCCTCATCAGAGCAATCCTCGTTCATTGCATTGATAAGCGCATTGTGAACTGCTTTCAGCTTTTGGAACGCGGAGACACGAGCAAGGTTCTTCTTGTTCGCCTTATCGGATTTTGCGCTGATCTCGACGGACTTGTCCACACCATCTTTGGAAACATGCCACTCGCGGACTTTCCCATTCTCGATATAAATCTCTCCGTCGAGCAGATTAACCTTGCTTGTGTCGGTAGGAAGTTCCGTTGTCGTATCGACTTCTTTTGCAGGATGAGCCTCAACGATCTTATCCATAGCCTTGTCAACATCTGCGGAAAGATCTTTGCTCTTGCTCGTGAGAAGGAAACTATTGTCTGCGTACATACCGTGACCGATAGACGGCGTTCCGAGCATCATGTCAGGATTCGCAACGAAATATTCATTGAGGGGTACAGTCTCACCATCATCAATAAAATCACGCGTGCGAACAAAACGTTCAGAGGATGATGCGCCGCCGTCTTTCTTGCGGAACACAAGAATATCCGTAACAACCGCAGTCCCGGCATTCTTCATAAAAGCGTTCGACGGCAAACGGATTGCGCCGAGGAAGTCGGCCTTTTCTTCAAAATACTTTCTCGCGTTTTGGTCGAGGCTGTCCATCGTGCCGTGCGACGTGATGCTGATAACGAGACCGCCCGGACGAACAGCATCAATAGAACGCGCAAGGAAGTAGTTGTGCAGGGTGAAGCTTTCCCCATATCGTCTGTCGTTGATTTTTGCGCCGGAAAACGGAACATTGCCGATTACCATTGACAAACTGCCGTTCGGGATCTTTGTGGTTTCCAGTCCTGCAACGGTAACATTTGCTTCCGGGTACAGCTTCTTCAGGATGCGCCCCGTAATGGAATCAAGTTCGACTGCGCGGAACTTCGTCTTGTTTGCGAGATTGTCCGGCACAAGGCCGAGGAAATGCCCGACACCAGCACCGAATTCGCCAACCGCACCACCTTTGAAACCAAGCTTTTCAGCAAGGTTCCACATTTTTTCTATAATGGTACGTTCTGTATAATGGGCGTTTTCCACGCTAACTAATGCGCGGGTATATTCTTCGGGAGTAAGATACTTTTTTAACTCGGGAACATACATGTTCGATGAAGGCTCAAACGCATTCTTCAGCCCGCCCCAGCCTACATACTGCGCCAACACCTTTTTCTCTTCCGGTGTTGCCTCCCGATTTTCTTTTTCAAGTTTCTTTACAAGCTTGATCGCGGCGAGGTTCGCCTTGATCTTCGCCTTGTCCCCGCCTACAATAAGAACATCGTCTTTGCCGATCCGATGATTCTTTTTGTTCGGATCAGCTTTGTCGGAAATTAACTCCGGTACAGATCCGCCAGCGTCATTTCGCCCGGATTGCTCTGATTCTCCGTTTCGTCCAGTGTTTCCGGCAGGTCGTCCTCCTCCAGATACAGAGGATTCGGTTCCTCCGGGAACATTTCCTCCCACCACTGGTTGACTATTTGCGCTTCCGCTTTCGTCCACTCGCTGGGTTCCATGCTCGGGTCGTACCCCGCTCTCTCCCATCCCATTTCCATTTCCACGTCCGGGGGAAGATTCTTCCGTCGTTCCTGTTCCTCCGGGCTGTCCGTCATTTCGTAGAACCTGTCCGTTTTCATTAGGACGGTTTTCAGAAGAGCCTTTTCCCGAATCAGATTCAGGACGGTTTGTTTCTTGAACTCCACCATCTGCTGTAGAATCTGCATCGCCACGTTGCTTTGAAGGAACTTCTCCTTCATTTCCGGTGTCGCGTTCATTAGTCTCTCCTTGTTTTTCAGGGTTGGTATTCTTTACTATATCATTCGTTCCGATTTTTTCAAGATCAAAATCATCAACAGCCGTTGTAGGATCCATATCTTTGGCAATGTTCTCCATGCCGGGATAGCGACGCGCATTTTCGTACAGTCCTTTCAGGAACGGCTTGATTTCTTCTCCAATATCGGTAATCATGCGATTTGCAAAATCCGCAAACTTTCTCGCGCCTGCCTCGATATGATATACCGCGACGATTGCACCGTCATACAAAATGCCGGGATCCATTCCGACATTCGTGCGACGCATGCGGTCTTTCAGTCTCTTCCGCGCTTCTTCGTATGCGTCAGTCTTGACAATGGTATTGTTCGAACCCCAAGACGCGGGCTTTGCCGTCTGCGTAGGCTCACTCGTCATCGGACGGAGAATAGACGGCTGGAAACGCATACCGGAATCGTGCAGGCTCTGTAACGCGTCGTCAAAAACTCGTCCGAGGGGATAAGTAGAATCGGCAGTGTCGATGTTTGCGTCTGACAACTCTTGCTGGATTCCGCTGATTGTCTTGTTTTTGAAATCCTTGATCTCAAAAACGCGCATAGTCTGACCTTTGCCCTGCATCCGAATATACGCATCGTCGCCGCGAATGCCAGCTTCTGCCTTATTCCAAACGGTTTCATTCCCGCTCTTGGAAACGTTGCCGCTCCACTGAATATCTTTCGGCGCGTTCTTGATTTCTTTCACGCTCGGAGTGGAAACAGGAACAGGCGTGATCTTGCCGTAGTCACGCGGCATGTTTTCCCGAATGTCATTGCCAGTCTGCTGTGTTTGCTGTTCGTTTTTCTCGACAGGCTTGCTCTGCGTCGTCTGCGGCTTCTGCTGTTCTGTGCGCCCAGCCATCCAGTCGGCAAACATCTTTCCGAAACGCTCACGCGTCTTTTCATCCCACAGAGAACCGGGTGTGTTGCTCGGATAAAGCTGTCCAGTCGTAACGTCGATAAAAGGATCCTTGACGGAGACGCTCCCCCAATCCTTCAGATTGAATTCATTGATGAACGACTGGAACACGCCTTGCTTCAAATAAATGCGGTCCTTGCCGTTCTTCTGCCAGCGTCTTCCGTATTTCTCCGTAGGTATTACGCCGCTATTCCGCTTGCGATAGACCTTGAGCTTACCGCCGTCGTGGGGGTCTGCTTCAACCTTGAATTCATAACGAGGATTCGCAGAAGAAAGCTTTTCTTTAACATAATCTGCCGCTTGTCTTCCTCTTTCATCAGGAAGAAATCTTGCAGCCCCCGTATCTTCCCAACCGGAAAGATCAGATTCTTTCTGTTCGGCAGGCTTCGCAAGAGCGTCATAACGCTTTTTGAGTTCGTTATAATCCATGCCCCACGACTTGGCAAGACGTTTCAGCCGTTCTTGCTTCAATTTATCTGAAATGGGCTGTGCAATTACGCCCTGAAGTTCAGCCTGAATCTTCGCGTCGTCGGGCTTTTCGACTTTAGCTTGAGCCCCCTGTTCAGCTTGAGCCCCTTGTTCCGCTATCGTTTCAGCCTTTTCCCCGGCGTTCTGCTTCTTGATCTCTGCCATGATCTTGACGGCTTCTTCCCGAAGATCACCGAGGTTATCAAACATCTGTTTCGCTTCCGGCGTACCGATTTCTTTCAGTTTCTTGCGGAGAGTTTTGATGAAGTCCTCAAGAGCAGTAATGAACTTCTGCCCCATCCCGGCTTCCATCTTTTCAGCGCGAGACGCAACATCACGCCAAAACTGCGGGTCTTGCCACATGCGCCCGAACTCATCCGCGCTGATCTCTTCAAGGCCGTGTCCTTTCCCCTGCCCCGCATCATCATACTGCTTGTCAACACGTTCAGATGCTTCCTGTCCAGCCGCGTTGATGCCCTGCCGGATAAGCTCGTTGAAACGGGAAATAAGATCGCCGTGCTTCTTGTCGAGAAAGTGTTTGAACTCGTGACCGAGAAGCTCCATAACACCGCTTTCAGGATCCTTGCGGTTAAGCCAAAACTCGTTGTTGTCCTGGTCGTACCATGCGTCTGCCTTGACTTCCGTTCCATCCGCGTTCCGTTTGATTACGCGATCCGGCGCATTTTCTTCGTCAAAGAAATGCAGATTGATTCCAAGCTCCTTTGCGACGGATGCCGCAAGCCGCACGGATGCCGGAAGCGTTTCGTCTTTCGCCGGGTCAACGGAAATAGTCTCTTCGCCCTTCTTCGCTTCTGCGGACGGAGACGGCGTAACGGTAATTGCAGGTTCTCCCGTAACCGGATTGACAACGGTCGTTCCGGCAGGCAAGTCAGTACCAGTCTTAGGAAGGATTTTTGCCGCTTCCGGGGTAATACCTTTATTCTTTGCGGGGGTCGTTTCATTCGCGCCCCCGCGAGAAGTCATGGAATCTACAGCACCGCCAAGACCGCCGAGCGCAAGACCGCTCCATGCACCACCGAAGAACGTTTCACCGACTTCTTCCCACGACGGAATCTCGACACCTTCCTGTGCCGCACTGCGAACAAGGCGATCCCAAAAATCCTGTGAGACTTCTTCCGCACCTTCTGTAAAGAAGTTCTTTACGGCCTCTTTCAAGACAGTCTTTCCGAAACCTTTTGCCGTATCCTTTACAGCCCCGGTTGCAAGCTTCTTCGCAATTCCCGTAGCAAGCTGTTCAGGACCGATAACGGATTCAATCAGAGATTCGCCAAACGCGGAAAGGAAAGCAAGCCCCTTTACCGTAACTTCGTCCTCATCCGGCATCGCATCCCGGTATTCCTGTACGCGATCACCGTAAATCTGACCGAACATCATTGCGGTACTTGCAGCAACGCCACCGGGACCACCGCCAAGCGCACCGCCGACAATAGCGCCACCCAATGCAAGCGCACTCTGCGCCGTACCACTACCGATCGTACGGGCAATGTCTGTCGGGTTAAGGCTCATCGCCTTGTAGCCGGGATAAGCATTGTACTGCTGATTGCGGAGCATTACGTCTCCGAAATACTCCTTCATGCCCTCATAGCCCGTCAGCTCCTCAATCGTCGATCCAACACCACGCCCGACACCGAGAGCCGCACCAGCAAACGCCTGTCCGTATTCTGTAACAATGCCGTCCTTTTCAGGATCGACTAAGCCTAACCGTTCCCATCTTTTGAAGCGGTCTTCGCGTCTTTTATCGGACAGTGAACGCCAATCAACAGGCGCATTGTTTATATTTTCATTGAGACGATCGAGTTCATCAAACGGCATTTTTACTCACCCCTTCCACGACGAGACAGAGTTTCGTTGTTCTCGGCTATTTTCTTATCGTTCTTCTTCTTGGTATTTTCAGCATCACGACGTTTCGTCGCGGCTTCGAATCCAGCTCTGAACGATTCACCGGAATCTTCATACGGCCCGTGATAGTTGTTCTCCCAATCCTCTTGAGCGGTCTTTGCCTCTTTCGCCTTTTGTTCGGACAACTCCGTCTGATTCTTTCTCGACTTGTTATCCCGAACTCGAATAAGATTGTTTACAGGAGAATAGAACACATCAGAATCAAGGCCTATTTCATCCATAAGGATCTTCCAACTGTTCTCAAGCGTTTTCAGTCCATTGTCGGAAACAGAACCAATGTTGGTAACGCCTTCTCTACGCATTACCTCTTTCCGATCATCTTCATATTCTTTATGTGCTTTGTTCAGCTTCCATTGATCTTCTCTCGAAAGCTTCTCAAAAGGTTTTCCATACATGAACTTGAAGTTGTCGTAAGTATCTCGGTCCAGTTCACCGACCTCATCATCGTCCTCTTCACCGCCGTTTTCGCCGCCTTTTTCGCCATCACCGAACCAGTCAGCCCCCTTTCCCTTTGCGGCTTTCCCCGTCTCCTTAATATTCTGCGCCGCGCTCTTCACGTTTGCGCGGACAGCCTGTAATGCCATTTCATTGTAGCGGTTGTCAAGGTCTTTTCCGAGAACATCATTCTGACGGCAAAGTTCGCCAAACTCCTGTAAGGACAGAATACGTTTTGTTTTTGAATCCACAATCGACGCGCCCGCAATGGTTGACGGGTCATTCGGATCAATGCCCTGAATGGAGTATCCGAGCAGACGCATTGAATCAAGACAACCTGCAAGCTCGTCAACTCTTGCTTGAAGCGGAAGAGTAGAATCCCCGAAATCGTCGTATGCCTGTCTCAATCTCGCCCAGCCCTGCTGTTCCGGGGTAGCCTTGTGTGTAACACCGTCAACCATTTCTTTCGCGTCAGAATAGCTTCCGAGAACCTTTGCGAAGTTCCCGGTATATTTTCTCGTCAGCATCCTGTCTGCGCTTCCAATGGAATTTTGCAAGCTACAGGCATCATGGGCAAACTGCTCTTTGTTCATGTTCTCGGAAATAATCTGCCCCGTCATGTGCATAGATTCTTGCGTAACGGGGAAAGGATTCTCTTTGCCCATTTTGAGATAGAGGACACCGTTGTCAATGTATGCGTCCCAGCCCTGCTGATTCAGCTCGCTGTCGATTTCATCAAAAGCATCCTTGTCTCCCTGCCCGATCTGCATAAGCTTGCCCAAGTAGTATTGAGCTTTAATCGCCGTCTGAACGGCGGGAGAATTTGCAAGGGCGGTGATTTCCGGCAGGTCCATTGAACATTGCGGGTCCTTCGCAAAATAATTGATGTAGTCCTGTGTCACGCTTCCGACGTAATCATTCTGCGCTTGCCGCCAAATCATCTGTTGTGCGAAACGCGCCTTGTCTCGTGCAAGCTCGTTGTTTGCCGTCGTTGCCTCGTACCCGGTTTCACGCGCCTTTTTCGCTTTGTCAGAACGATACTCATCACGCTTTTCCTGTTCAAGCTTTTGTGCGTCTTCCCTGTACTTCGCGTTATTTACAAATTCGGTGTTCTGCTGATCCTGTGCCTGCCTTGCAAGTTCGCGGGAACTCTCCCCGGCAAGAAACTCTTTCCCCTGCTGTAACGCGACATTTCGTGCCATAGTACGGGCATCCTGCGCCTCTTGAGACGTAAACTCATTCGACCGCATAAGAGCCTCTTCATAGCCAGCACGAGCCGCCTTGCTTTGAAGCTGTCTCGCCTGATACTCATCCGTATTGACCATCGCCTGTAACGCACCGCCGAGGATAGGATTGCTACGAGCAAATCCATCAACCGCGCCCTCTGCGCCACGGGCGAGAATATCCATGAAACCGGATTTCTTTTCTTCAAGAGTTTTTTCTTCGTCAGCCATGATTCACCCCCATTAAGTGAAGTTCGACATAAGACGATCAAGCTCTGCTTTCGCGTCGGGAGCCTGAACCTGCGGAGCCTGCGCCTCTTGCATCTGCAACTGTACCGGCTGTGCCTTGCTGTATTCCTTTGACATAATGGCTTTCCCGGTCTTGTATGCGGCATCTCCGAGATTATCGGAGCTTGTGATCCCGCCGCTTGCTTCGTTCCATGCGTTAGCCAGCATATTCTTCCCGGCATCAGCCGCGCCACCGATAAACGCTTTCCCTGCGGTTGCCGCGCCCTGCGCCGCATTGCCCATAGCACTCCCGACAGCAGACGCGCCGGAAGCCATACTGCTTCCCGCCTGCGCTAAAACACCTGCCATACCGCCCATAGTAAGTCTCCTCAAAGGTCATAACGGAACTCGCGGCATGAATACGCCATTCCGTTTTTCAAAAATAGTTTGTCTTGCTGAATACCGTTGTCCCGGCATCCGAAACGTTTTGCGAACATCCGCGCCGCCCGGTTGCGGTCCGGGATATACCCGATCACGCCTTTCATGTCGGGATTCTGCGCGATACCTTCTGCCAAACAAAGACGCGCACAATCCATTGTGTCAATGCCACGGTCGAACGCGAAATGAACCTCGAAATACTGATCTTCCCGCATCCACCCGAAACAACAGCCGAGGAAATCTTCGGCCTTGTCTTCCTTCACGTTGAACACGCCGAATACCTGTACCTCGCCCGTCTTGATTCCGTCCATGAGAAGATAGACCATATAATGGTTGGAAAGGAACCGTTCGTCCATCGCGGCGCGGATATAGTAATCCTCGAACCAGTTTGAAATGAACTGGAGCGTGTTGTTTGTTCCGGGGAGACGTTTGCAGATATTCATTTGAAAATACTCGCGTTCCAGCCCTTGCCGCTCGAACTGCTTCTCGATTCGGATTTGCTCTGGCTCTGCCCTGCGGATTCGCTCGTGCTTTCGCTCTGCGACTGCGAACTGCTGTAGTATTCTGCGGAGTTCGTAGTCTGCGGCATCATCGCGCCCATCGTATTCAGGAGATTCATCTTGTTCTGCTGTCCCTGCGCCAGCTGATTGTAATACGCCTGCGCGAGACTGCTGGAACGCGCACGGTTGTTTGCCGCCGTCATAGCGGCCTCTACGCCCGTCTGACTGCCTTTCAAGCCCTGCTGTGCAAGAGCCTGTTCCGTCGCTTTCTGCGCCGCATTGTAGGACGTGTTGATCGCGTTCGCATTTTGCGCCATGCCCGCGTTGAACTCTTTCGTGCCAGCGGAATTCTCCGCGATGCTCTGCTGTAACTGCGGGAAGAAATAGTTGTTTGCCATTTCCCGGCGCTCCTGAAGGATGCCGAGCTGTTCGTTGCTCAATTCGCTTGCCCGCGTCCCGGATTCGCTATACGAATTCGAAAAGGCCTTGCTGAAATATTCGCTGATACTGTCGCTCCACCCGGAGCTTTGACTGCTACTTGACTGCCCGCCTGCGCTTCCCATAAGCCGCACCTCGTATTGTTGTGTTGTTCATATATATGTAACGTGCGTACTCTGTCGTTCGCACTTGTTATTCGTCCGTCCAATCTTCGGAAAAAGATACGGTACTCCCGTTGAACACCGTCATAACCGCCGCTTGCGCTGTTCCCGCCGTAACAGCGTATGTAGCCGCACCAGCGGACACCGCATAAGCAACCGTTCTCTGCGCTGTGCCGGACGAGCCGACAGATTCAATCCCGCCCGCCCGGATTTCACGCCGGAGCGTATCTATCTGCTGGTCGATGTACCGCTTTGTTTCCGGGTCAATCATAAAGCACCTGTAACTCCTTGATGCTTCCGGTTGATTCAAGTGAGACGGAAAGATAGTGTCCGACAGAATGAAGCGGGAGTTTGATTCTCTGTTTCCCTGCCGGAACTGAAACAGGATCATTCCAAAGAGGAACACCGTCAACAAACGCATTGAGTTGAACCGCATCTTCGCAGACGATATAGACCTCGCGGTAGATCTTCACGCCGCTTTCATTCCCGCCGATATACGGGGAGGAATACTGTATCGTCATGGGGTCTTCGCTTCCATTGTACTTGTAGCATCCCGCCGCATCGTGCAGATAGAACACACCGCTTCCAACATCGAACCACGCGTAATCGTAGGTCATGCCGAACTTGTAGAAGATGCCGCCGTTCCGAATATCGTAGATGATGGCATAACGACGGAGGAACAGATAGTAGCGGTCATTGTACGTCGCGGCATACTGAACGGATTCCTGAAGCCCGTCTGTCTTGATAACGCGGTAACTCGGAACGGAGATCGTGTTGCCGTCCCAAATGCAGATGCCGTCGTTGCTCAACCATACCGGAGCATTGTTCAGCATAGCGATACTGCGCCAGCTGATGCACCCGTGATTGCCGGGAATGTAGATCTTCTGAACCGTTGACGGATTGTCCGCGCCGATCACGCGGTACGCCTTGTTTCGGGTAAAGACAAGAACGCCCATGAACTCCGGCGTAATCCCGGTGATTTCATCGTCGAACGTGATGAACTGCGTTACAGGCCAAGCGTGCGGATTTCCGAGGACAGAGAAATACAGGAGCGGTCCTTGTGCAAGAAAGAATACCCCGTTGTTTTCGCAGAGATACTTTCCAGCATCGGGCGGCGGGTAGTTTTCTTCCGACGTAAGCGGGTTCTGTAAGACCGCCGTTTCATCCGGCATGGAATCATCAAGATAGCCGCCGCTCGTGGTGATTTGCCCGACCTCGAAGAAATCCGCGCCGTGTTCCATCGTGCGATAGACTTTCGCGTATTCGATATTGGTATCCGTCCATGATACCGTAACTCTCGGGCTATTGTCCTCAAGCGTCGCGCCGACTTCGTATTCCGTCAGACTTCCCGGCGCACTCTCCCAGCCGTTCTCCGTAACAAACGTAACGCAGTATTTGTATTCCCCGGTAAGACTGCCGGAGCGAGTAAAATCAATCTGCACGTTGTTTCCCGTGCCATACGTCGGGTACGGAACGCCGAGGAAGTTTTCAGGATCGCCGCCGTAGTACGGAGCAGTCGCCGCCCGGTTATTGCTCCAGTAATGCCGCCCGTTGTACTTGATTGCACTCCGGTTATGCCCGCCGTAGTTGCCGTAGTATTCCGGCGTGGTTCCCGCCAGTTTCAGCGGACGCTTGACGGGAACAAGTTTCCCCGTGCTGATATCCGCGTTGACTAGCTTCGCCGCGATATTCGATTCGAGGAGCAAGGGATGAATCCAGTCGTTCATCCCGCCCGTAAAACTGTTGCAAGAAAAGATTTTCATGGTCAAGTCGTTTCGTTAATCCTGTCCGACGCTCGTAACGGAATGATCGTACATGATAAGCACACTTGCCCCCGTAGGCGGCTGGGAAATCATGAACCGCCAGCCGGACGACATAGGATAAGGAATGGTAACGCCGCCGCCACTCGTGCCGGATGCAAACTGGTACAGCCCCATAGAAACGGTGTTATAGGTAGGGGGATAGTCGTGATCGGGATCATCTTCAGACCAAGAAGGAATTGAAACCGCCATTTGGCAACATCCGCTGTACTGGACACCTTCATTGTAGAAGCTGATGCGGAGATAGCCGTTCGCGTCAGCTTGGTACTGTACGCCAGCACTCAAACGGTTGTTATATGGATTTGCAGTTCCAAATGCGAGATAATCCGGCGCGATGAATCCAGCACCGCCACCACCACCGGAAGAAAGGGCGGCATCGACGGCAGAGCTGATAACCTGTGCTTTCGTCGCACCGCCAAGATGATTTGCATACGTCGCGTTCGTCACGGAATTGCTGCTTGCAAGCGTCAAAAGTTGTGCGGCAGTCTTCGTTCCGTTCCCATACACAAGAGCGCCCGCGCTGGAAGCGTATGCAACCGTGTTACTGCTTGCCATGACGAGGAGTTCTTCTGCTGTCTTCGTTCCGTCTCCATACACAAGAGCGCCCGCGCTGGAAGCATAGCCCGTGCTGTCTGTGTATCCTGCACTGTCGGCATATTGAGCGCTTGAGAAAGTATCACTCGAAAAACCGGAAATATCCTCGACCGCATGAGAATGTACCAGTGCCGCCTTGCCGCCGAGAGCATCCACAAGCCCGCTTACCGCTGTCATGGAATGAGTGTGAACGAGGTCTGCTTTCCCCGCAAAAAGAGAGGCGTGAGCGTTCGCGTCGCTCATGTGATCGTCTACATAGTCCCGGTAGATGCTCTTCATGTTCTGATGCTTGCATCCGGTAAAAGTACAGCTCGTGAAGAAAGCGTTTGCGGATTCCGTATAGAGCGCATAGTCGTTCGCGCCGCTGGAAGATTCAAAGGCGATATGTTCAATGGCGCAACTCGGAGAATGGATAATGGCAATGCCGTAGTGGTTGTCCGTGAAGATCACCTTGCCGTAGCCGCTGGTACTGCGCCCGTCACCGATGATACGAACGATGCTATGGCAGTTCTTGATACGAAGAACTCCTTCCGGTGAGAACGTGCCGTTGTCGTGAATGTCGCACCCGTTCAGGTCGATGATGAGAACGCCGTTATAGAATCCCTGAAATTCCAGCGGAGCCGTCGCAACATTTACGTCTCCCTCTTCCGGGAACTTGAACGTCAGAGTATGCCCGCCGAGGTTGCGGAACTGTGCGCTGATTAACGTCTGACGCGTCGATGCCGTCTCAAGGACAATCGTCTTATCCGCGCCCATGCCTACACCGTTCTGCTCGGCAACATTCTGAATATCGTCGTGAAGAACCTGAATGGCGCTGTTGACGTTCTCCGCTCCGTCAACGACAGCACGGGCGGCCTGCGTAAGCGGAATGTGCGACGCGTTCAGTTTCGTAATGGTATGGCTGTCACCGTTCAGATCGACAAATTCAGTCTGCGCGTTCGTGCCTTCCGTATCAAAGTTGATATCCTCTTTCCCAAGCAGACGCGTTTCGAGTTCGTATTCGCTCATGGAATCCTCCGGTTAATAAAATTTTGCTTCGCTACGGGTACGCGGAGTGGAACGCAGAACGTTCCCGATACGCGCAACACGTTGACGATATTGGAAATAGAAAAGACGTGCTTTGTTCTCGTCCTGAAAATCGCTGTCGATTGTGTACGCCTGATAGACGGCATGGTACACAAGAGCAATGTAATCCTGTATCTTGTCAAAGGGAATCGACCGCACATAGACGGCATCCCCGATAAAATCGTATTGCCGCACGTCGGCAGAAATCCCGTACCCGCGATTTGAAACCGGAGTTCCATAGCCGGGAAAAGGCGTGATCCCGTATGCGCTGTCCGAGACGAACTCAACAACATTCTCCCGGTCATAAGGATTCGGGCAAAGGCGGTATCCACCGATGCTTTCCAAGTCCTCATAGATGTACTTCGGATCGCCCTTGACATTAATGTAGTCGCCGTATTCCGCATTAATGCCGTCTACGGAATTCATCTCAACATGGAATCCTTTGTCGTTCCATGCCGCGACGAGTTCTATATAATCATGCGGGAGTTTCCCGATGCCGGATTCATTCACAAAAAAAGGGAACGCGCCCCTGTAAAGCGCGGTATCCTTGCAATAGGTTTTCGCCGCCGTGTCGAGCATCTTCAAGAGTTCGGAATCGTCGAACACTTGTCCGTCCGGGGCATGGAGAAAGGCACGAATAGTCTTCAGATAGTTTTCTTCGGTCATTAGAAGAATCTCCCCCGGTGTATGCTCTTGTTCTTCATTCCGCGCTGAACAAGGTTTTCCTGATTCACGGCTTGAACAAACTGGTTGTAATAGACGGATGCAGAAGGATTGCCGTCTATCATAAATGCTTGAAACAGGCTATACAGTTCAATCGCCCGGACGTTGTTTGTCTCCACCTTGTCTTTCTGCGGAAGCCGCTGATAGAACAGCGTACCAACCGGAGTAAGGCTTACTGGAAGAACCGGGAACAGACGGAGCTTGCCGCCGCCGTCAAAGTCCGTAATGATAGCCTGTAGAAAATCTCCTGTCTGCTTTCGGAAGTCCGGGTATTTGTCATGGATGTTGCGCCAGCTGTAAAACGGAACCTCGAACCCCTTTGTGTCAATGAATTTGACAGGAGCAAGAAAATCGTCGGGAAGAGAGAATACGCCATCTTCCGAGGAGTGAACGGGTACGCTCCCAACAAGCGAACCGCTCAAAATGGCGTATTCTCGTTGAGCCTCGTTGATTGCATAATCAAGGGCGGTATCGTCCCATACCAATCCGAGAAGATCCCGGATTGACTTGCGGACAAGTTCCCGAATGGAAGTAAAGGCCGATACCGCCATGATCGCACCATCAGCCCGCGTTCATGAACATGTCAACGGGGATGTACTCGGCAATGACGAGCAGTTTCACAGCCGTCAGAGCCGCCGTGCCGACAGTCATTTCAATGGTCGTGCCAGCGGTCGCGCTGTAGGCAAGCGTCGCAACGGCGAGATTGTGGACGAATCCAGCCGCAAGGTTCGCTTTGCCGATTGCACTGCCGACAGCCGTCGCGGTTTCCGTGCCGACTTTCGCCTTGAAGGTGACAGTCGCGGCGCCGCTCGAGGTCGTGTTTGCGAGAGCAATGACTTTCAGGCCGACGAGCGCGTTGCCAGCCGGAATCACGAACAGGTCGTGCGTGTCGGCGGCAAGGATGCCGCTGTTCTCGGTGCCGTCGAGGATGTGCGCTTCGGAGCGGATGTAGTTCGTCTCGCTGTTCACGCCCTTGACGATGGTGTCTTTCGTGGTAATGTCTGCGGATGCCATAGTTCATGTCTCCTTTCGTCAGACTTTGATAGCGCAAGGAATCTGCGCGATATTCAGGTCCACACCATCAAACGTCAGCTTCTTGATGCCGCGGATTTCGTCGGCAGCCATCGAGAGGTAGCGCTTGTGGTCGAGCAGTTCTTCCGTGTAGTCCAGCGGCTGGGCATACGCCATCAGAGCGGATTCAGCACCGAGAAGCAGGTTGCGGGCAATCTTGAGAGTGCCGCCCGAATTCGTGTGCGTCTTGATGAAGTTCGCTTCCTTGATGATGATGTGTTCCCAAACGCCGATAGCGCCGGTGGCGATCGGGTCACCTTCGAGGCTTCCCTTGCCAGTCATGGCGGCGAGAGCGCGTTTTTCCCAGCGGGCATCCTTGCGGAGGTCGATAGCGGCGCGGGGATGGAGAACGAGCATGTAATACTCTTCACCGTTCTTGGCGCGGATCGGGCGCATGGCGTACTTGGAATCGGCGGTCTTCGCAAAGTCCTGAAGCTGGTCGAGAATCGCGGTATTCATCGTGTCGCTGGTCTGCATCGCGCCGAGGAGCGCGGTAGCGTCGGAATTGGCGGCGGTGACTTCGACCGCATCAAACGCGGAACCGTTCCAGTCGCAACGGAGGCAACGGTGATTGCCGTTGACAGCATCCTGCGTTTCGGCGGCGGCACCAGTGATGTACGTCGCACCGTCAGTGTTGAAGCCGGAGAGCGTGTCGATAATGTCGATTTCCGTCTGATTGCGGAACCACTCGGCAAGCTGGTGCTTGTATTCGGCGCGGAAGTCCCAAATCGTGCGCTTCTTGGTCATTTTGCCCTTGACGGCAAACGCCTGCGTGATCTGGTCGATCTTCATGTCCATGTAGAATTCGTCCACGGTGTTTTCGTTGCCGATCACGGACTTGTTCTGTCCACGGATTCCTTCGCCACGGAACTGCGGGATGAAGTGGTAGCGTCCGGTGTCGCCCGAATCGCGGCCTTTGAAACACTTGTCGTCGATGATGATGGGCTTGCCGGAGCCCTTCTTGCCCATCATGTTCGTGAAGAACATTTTGAGCATGTACTCGCGGTAGATTTCAAGCGAATGCTTCAGGGGGGTTACCGCCTGACCCGTCCCACGGATAAAATAAGCCATAGTAGGCCCCTTTCAGGTTTACCCGAATAGAGCGTCCACGAAGCTTCCGTTCCATTCCGGGGGAGATTCCGTGCCGTTGTTTTCGCTGTTCAGCATATCAAGGCCGTCCTTCCCCGTAGGTTCGTCGGGATCGTAGTCAAACTCATCTTCGGAATTGTTGTTGTTTTGCTTGGCTTTCAGCAGATTTGCCTTGTACGCCGCAGGGTCACGCTGGAACTCGATAATGTCGAGCTGCTTTTTTGCGAACTCATAAGCGGAAGCAGGGGATTTGTCTTTGAGTTCTCCCCATTCCTTGATAACCTGCTGATTTCCGGTTTTGGGATCCAGTAAAGGCGCGAACTTCTCGTACATAACGTTCTCAAAGTCCGGGTGTGCCTTAATTACAGGAGCCGCCGCCGCGTCCCAAACGGACACGGCCTCTTGCTTCTTCAGGTCGTCTTGCTCGGCTTGCTGTCGCGCAATGTCCTCGTCAGCCTTTTTCAGACTGCTTTCGAGTTCTTTTTCGCGCGCGGTATCGTCCTCGCTGAACCAGTCGTCCTCGTTCTCCTTCTTTGCCTTGAGTTCGTCCAGCTCCTTTTGCAGAGCGGAACGTTCAGTCGTCGCCTTGTGCATCGCGGCCTGTGTGTCGTGAAGACGCTTTTGGAGATTTTCGACTTCCTGTTTCAGTTTCGCGGAATCCACTTCCTCCGCTTTCGCGGCGGGCTTGTCTTCCTTGTTCCCGTCAACTTCACCGTCGCTGGAATCATCTTCCAGTTCATCGTCGCCGTCGTCCTCAATCGAATCGTCCGATGTTTCATCAGACGGGATTTCGTCGCCGTCGCCCTTGACGTTTTCCGTTTCCTCGCCAGCTCCAGTTTCATTCTTCGCGTCGTCTTGGGAATGGGGAGTTTCTTCCCCGCCAAACACCGCGTCAACGAAACTTTCCTGATCCGATACCGTTGTTGCCATGTTTTCTCTCCTCCGAATCCGGCTTTACACCGGGGGATTTGGGTTAGGGTTAGCAGGTGCAGTAGCTTGAGCCTGCGCCTGATAGAAGTTCTCAAGTTCGAGAATCAGATCTTCCTTGTTCGGCATATCCGACAGCATAATCATCATCTTGCCCGCTATCGGTGCCGGGATAACATTGGATTTCAGAATCTCGCTGAAGATCGTAAGCTGTCTGTCTCTCATGGAGTTGAACGGAGGCACTTTCTTCAGGATCACGTCGTAGTAGAGCGTATCTTCGATCTTGTTCAGAATCGTAACGACGTTACCCGCCTCGTCTCTCTGCGGAAGATTGAACTCGTAATTATCGGTAAGACCGTTAGGCTGGGTGATACGGACGACGCGGTAATCGGTATAGAACTTGCCGATAAGCCGGAGAAGCACGAGCGCCATACGCTGTTTGGAGAAATACATGTTCTCCAAGATCGTTGTCTGCATCGCCGCGCCCTGATTGATGCGCGTGTTCTGCATCACGCCGCTTCGCTCGTTCGTGCCGCCAAGCCCCAGCATGGAATCATTCACACCGGAAATGCGCTGTTCCGTCTGCAACAGGAAATTCAGGTGGTTGCTCATATAGGAAAGATCGCGGTACTTGTCGTCCACGCGCATCTTCGATAAGCCGCCGTCGTTCAGGATTGCAAGGCCGTCCGGCTTCTGCATTTCTTCCCGGAGAACATCTTCGTCGCGCACTGCGCCCTCTTCGACAATGACGCGGTTTGCCGCCACCGTCCAAAGGAATTTACTGTTGAGCTTGTTGATCTGATCCTGAATATCCACAAGATCACGGACAATGCCTTTCGGCCTGCCGTGCCTGTCGCGCATACAGTAAATGGGAACAAGCGGGATAATGTCGATGCCGAGCGGGTTTTTGTTCTTCTCGTCGTCGTCCGCGCTACCGACAAGGATAACCTCGTCCGAGAAAATGACGTGATGCACCTTGTTCTTGAAGATCTTCTTGTGTTCTTTCTCTCCGGTAACCTCGTTCAGAATCTCGACGGATTCCTTTGTCGGTTTGGTATACCAGCACTCGCAGACCTTGACGCGCTGTGTCTTCGGGTCGTAATACCATTCGTCGCCGCGATCACTCGCTTCCATCTGCGCTTCATATTCCTGACCCTTGTAGTCGTCGTCAAAGACGGAATCAATCTGTTCTTCCTTGTCGGGGAACAGAGTTTTCAGAACGTCGCGGTCAATCCATTTGATCTTGATGATGAATCGAGCATCGGACGCGTCCGGCTTCCGGCTGTACGGATCAAGGTACACGTTTTCCCACGGGACTTGCTGGACGCGCACAATATCCTTGCCGCGTTCGTCCGTCTTTACCGACGCTTCCAGCCAAGACCTGCCGCCGATTGCCGCCTCTTTGAATCCCTGTGAATGGTAGTATTCAAAATTGCACTCGTCAAACACATGCTTCAAAAGAGCGGTAAGGAGCTGTGCCATATTGTCGTCGGATTCTTCACGCCCGCACACCTGAATATCGCATCGACGTTCCACCTCTTGGGCGCAAACCATGTCGATAGTCGGACGAATCGTATTGATAACCGTAGGCTGTTGCCCGCGCTCCTCAATTGCCGCTTTCTCGTCTTCCGTCCACTGTTCCCCGTCGTAATACTCGAAGTTCGTCTGATTCTCACGCCGCCAAACTTCCTCGAAACGCTGTGCGCTCCGAAGCCAACGGTCAAATCTGTGTGTGATTGGAGATTCGTAACTCATGTGATCCTCGTGAAAAAGTCTCTATAAACCCCTGAAGTGCGTACTCCCACAGTCGCATTATCGGCATTTCCAGCTCCGAATCGGCTGTTTTTTCTTCTTTTTCGCCGGATTGTTCGACGACGAATAATTGTAGGATTCCCGGAAGATGTCGTAGTCCTGATAGAACGTCGTGTTCAATGCGTCGGCAAGGTTCGGGCTTTTCAATCCGCGTTTCTTCATGTCGTCTTTCGATTCCGCGACGACCTTTCCGTTTGCAATCTTGTATGTCGGCTCCAGCAGTTCTTCCCGAAGCTTCTTCCAGTATGCGTTCTCCGGCAGTCCCGAAAAACCGACTGGCCTTGTCCGAAAATATTTCCGGCTCTTCCACCAAAGCCAATCCCGGAGTGTTTTACATTCGCCGTCCTTGTCTTCCGGCGCACGTTCCGAACAATGCACCTTGATTGCCGGGTATCCGATTTCCCCGCGATACATGGCATGACGGAACATATCGTAAAGACCTGCACCTACCCCTACTGTGTCAATATGCGCCACATCAACTTTCCATTCATCCCAGAGGACGCGCAGACGGTTGAAGCTTTCGACAAGATCAAATCCGTGCCATGATTCCGCGTGCAACACCTGATCCCCCTGCCGTATCACAACACCAGTATCGTCTTCTCCGGTCCATGCCGGGTCAATCCCCATGCGCCGCTTGTACTTGTCGTTCTCCTTACCCGCCGTTTTCTGAAACACATCCTGCATCCAGCGATCCTCAATAAGCTGATCGCTACCGATATTCGCAAACTCGCCCAGGACACGAATCCGGTAGACGTTACTGGTAAGGCCGTACTTGTCGCGCATGTTCTGTACCCATTCGCGCGTCTGCCGCCCATGACACCGCATTACCCGAATCTCCCCACACGGATCAACGTAGGTGTACGAATATTCCGTATCCGCAAGGCTGTTTTCCGAAGAAAAGCTCAACGTGAACCAGTAGCTTTTTGAATGAAAAACATTGTACATGTAGCCGCTTAGGCGCGTCGGGTTTCCCATCATAAGAGCGTAATTGTCCGGGTCACCGAAAGCCCCCTCCGCGACCTCGAAAATGCCGTCACGGATGCCGCTTCCCTCGTCCAGTATGAACAAAACCCGGTGGAATCCCTGCAAGGCGTCGTTGTTGTCGGCCCGCGCTGTTCGCAGAATCGCTTTCCAGTTCTCCGGGTGCATCCGATACCGCAGTTCGTCTTGCGTCGCCTCATACTGCCTGCTCATCCATTCCCATTTCCGTTTGTTCATGGAAACGACTTCAGGCCATACCACATCCGACAACTGATCCCCGGCAGGTCCGGTAATCGGAACACGCAACGCCCTTGTGTCAAGCCACCAGTTCGCAATCCACCCCTCAAGCCTCGTCTTACCGATTCCGTGCCCAGACTTCACCGCGACAAAGTTATGATGCTGAAACGCTTTCAATATCTCTGCCTGCTGGTGTGTCGGAATGTCACCGATACACTCGATCACATACGCCAGCGGATCACGATACCAGCGCTTCAACCAAAACGCCATACCGTCACGGAGCTGTTCGATTTCGCCCTTAGATGCCATTGTTACACTTTTGGTTCACTATGGTTCAAAATGTTACACTTTTAACTTGCCGGTAACTTGCTGGAGTTGTTAAGTGTTGTTTAACTACTCTTGACAATCAAAGAGTTATAACTTGTCACAACTTGCTATTTCGCGCGGAACACCTTCATATCCTCAAGCATCCCCTCCACCTTCCGCGATATGTCCGAATACGCTTTCTCCGTGATCCCCCCGCCGTCCCCGAATCCCGGCAAATTCCCACGCGCTACCAAGTCACAGGCATACTCCACCGCGCTCTTGAAGATGCACTTCATCAGCTCCCCCAACTCGCACTTGTTCTTGTTGTGCTCCAGTATCTTCAGATTCATGTCGCGCTCATGCTCCGCTTTGCACAGTAATCCCCGGACGCGGTTCAAGTCTCCCGTCAAATCCGGCATCGACGGCATCCGCTCAAGGCACGACCGCAAAGACAATGCGTCCGCTTCCAACTCCCCGTCCGATTGAACATCTTTCGGCAACCTCGACGCAAACAGCTTCGCAAACGTCTCGCTGTCCAGCCCGCGTAAGAAATTCGGCCTCCTCCGCGCCTCATTCATCAACTCCTTCTGAAACAGCATCATGGCATTGCCGTCAACAACACCGCCATTCGGCTCCGCGACTACATCAACGTCCTTGCCGCCATTCTCAATCCGCGCCAACTTCTCCTTGATCGCGTCAATGACAAAGCCCGTCCTGTTCGTTGCATGCTCGTCAATCCGCGCAAGCAGTTCCTCTGATACCCTAAATGATTTGGATTTGCGTACCATTGTGCTACAGTTTCAATTTTTATGGTTGGGGGGAGTGGGGCAGAACGAGGGGAAGCGGGGCCCCGGTCGGGTCGCCACCCCCCGTACCCCTGACACCCGAACCATTACCCGTTTCCGCGTTCTCGTTACCTACTGACGGTAATACTTTACCCTCGTTTTGCGGCAAATGTGGGGACTTTTGCGGCGATTGACCGCGCATTGCCGTCCTCTTTGCCATGCTATCGACGATCTCGGCAGGCTTCAAAGGTCCAGCGGCAAGAAGGTCGAAGCCGCAATGCGGGCACCAGACGTGGAGATCGTCCGCGTCTTGATGCCCCTGCGCTCGTCCTTGCCCTTGACGGGAAGGACAGCAGATTGTTCCTTGCGCGACGCTGTAGAGTTTGAAAAGGATCGCCTGATAGACGCGATAAGGGACACGATTGGTAAGCCATGCGATCTGATTGACGGCGATCGTAAAGACGGCCAGCATCTGATAGCGGGAAAGACGGAGACGACCGATAGACTGATACCCGGCAGATCGCAGCATGTCGATGGTTTCTTGAAAGCGAAGGCCACGTTCTGTCACGATCATACTGGCATCCTCTCTTTTGACGGGTAGACGACCTTGCGGAGAATGGGATCACGTTTGATGACCTGCAAGGAGCGCTGGACTGTGCGAACATGCATCCGCAGGGAGACAGCGATGCGCCGCGTCTCGCCGGAGTAATAAGCGGGATGCGGGGAATGCTGGAGGCAGTGTAGGAAGACGGCCTGCTGTGCGGAAGTCAGGAGTGCGATGCTTGAGACAAGCGGGACGAGGTCCGAGGAATCAAGGGAAACGGTCATAGGCGGCTCCTTTCTGTTGGGATTACTGGTAATATACGGGAGATCGCGAACGTTTCAAGACGCCCGATTACTCATTATCTCACGTTAGCCGCACTTATGCGCCGTTCCTCTGAATACAGATATTTGAGACGATATTGAACTACTTGGAAATATGGGGAAAGCGGCCTGATTCTCCCTCACCTTTTTAATATAAGGACACACGCGATGCACATATGATAATATATCCTCTTATTTCTTTTCTATAGGATTTTTTCCTGTCTCCCCCCTAAAAAGTTCTACACGCATACAAAGAAGGATAAAAATCAAAGTGTCATGTCAAATATCACGTCTCGCATGTACTTTTTATCGCAAAACATGTACTTTTCGACAAAAATCACGATTTTTGAAAGAAATGCTCTTGACAAAGCGCTTTGAATGGAGTATAATATAATCGTTCGTTTTCTTCCCTCCATCACCAACCAACCGAAAGGACACCTCAAAATGAACGAAACCAAACTCAAGAACGTCAAACCCGGTGACTTCTTCACCCTCACCCCGCACGAGGAACCCACCGAAAGACAAGTGTGGGTCATGGACGGATACGACAGATCCACCCGCCAGTACGAAGCTCACAGATTCTCCGATGTGAACCACGGACTTGCCAACGGCGACGGCAACAGAATCGTGTTCGTCGGATTCACGTTCTGAACAGAAAGGAGCCCAGCAATGAAGTACATGGTCACCAGCATCTTCTACGACAACGGAGACACTTTCCTCTACCCGCCCGTCGAAGTCAGCGACACCGCACAGTCCAGCTTCACTTCCAAAGAACGCTGCGACGTGTATCAGGACATCTTCGACACCGAGGACGAAGCCTCCGACTTCTTCGAAGAAAACAGCCAAAACTGAACCAACCATAACAAAATCCCCCTCATCACGAGGGGGAGACAAGGAGATCACAATGAACAAAAAGAAACTCACTGAAGAAGCCCGCCTCGCCCTCATCCGCGAACTCACCCAAACCCGGAACTTCTGCGGCAACGAACGCCGCATCATGCGGGAATGGAAACAGGAGTACGAAATCTCCGATGAACAGGAATTCGAGATCTGCATGGCGGTCAACGAAGCTTGGGACAGCTTCACCACCAAAGGTTACTGCGCGTACTAATAGGAGATCACACCATGAAAACAATCAAGATCAACCCCGCCGCCCGGACCGCCGAATACGCTGAAATGACCAATCAGGAAATGATCAAGTATCTCGACGGGTATATCCTCGAACTCACCGACATGAACAACGGCCTCGGCATCCACTCCAACATGATGGCAGAACTCAAACCGGGCAACGTGTTCATGATCGACGGCAAGCGCTTCGCCGGGAACTGCGTGATGACCGGAATCAGCAAATGCGGACTGGCTATGGACATGCCGGACGACGTTTTCCCCGTGATCGACTGGAGGTAAGCCATGAAATACTACATTCTCTTCAATCACAAGCTCATGACGGCGAACGTCGAAACTCTTCAGAAAGCAAAGGAGATTGCCGACGAATGGGCACGAACGGAGAAATGGCCTAAAACTGGCCTGTTCATCACGGACGGAGGAGATCGCGCCCTGGTGATGCGAACGACACGCGAGAACCTGTACCACCCGCACAACCCCGAACCGGGACGCGACATTATCACATACCCTATGTCCGGCTGGTATCTGCGGGAATGGGAGGGTGGAGCCCGGTAACACTTGACAAACCGCTTTGTGTGTGGTATATTGAATGACCCAACACAAGGAGATCAGATGGATCCCATTTCCGAAGCCGCCGCCGCCCTCGGCAAAAAGGGCGGCATGTCAAAATCTGCTGCAAAGCTGGAAGCCGTCAACCGGAACTTGGAGAAAGCACGGCAGGCGCAAACCAGCGAACAGCGCAGTGCAGGCCAGCAGAAGATAGACCCGGAAGCCCGCCGCGAACGTGCGAAAAAAGCCGCCGCCGCAAGATGGGCAAAGAAGAACCAGTAACCAGCTCCCGAAAGGGAGCTTTTTTATTTGCGCTTCATCTTTTCCACCAGCTTGTTCAGACACCAGCCGATGCCGCACAAACCATAAAAGAACGCGACACACAGCGCGATCCCGATTACGGCATCTGCAAATGCGTCTCCCACCGGATTGTAGTCTGCGAGAATCATAGTTCGTCTCCTGAACTTGCCCCGTCGATCAGGCCGAGCGCATAGGCGATGACACGCGCCCGCTGGTCGTCGTTCATTTGTTCAAACAGGTCCTTTATATCTTTGATCGCCGTTTCCTTTTTAGATCGCCTGCGCGGAACCGAGACGGCAATCTCTTCCGAACTCACGCCCAAGATTCGCGCAATCGTGTTGAGCTGTTGTTTCTTTACGCCACGCCTGCCGGAAATCCAGCCCGCAAACGTGGACTGCTGGAAGCCATGCTGAATGGCAAAGTCTGTTTCAGATCTATATCCGGCTCCCGTCACGAGACGACGGACAAGCTCACCGCGTAGTTTATACATATCGTTTTTCTCCTTTGAATTCATATTAAAATACTCCATGTTTCAATAAAAAACAAGCTCAAATCTAACTTTTTTCGAGTTTTTTTGAGTTTTGCGTTTGAAATGCGTTTGAAACGTGGTATATTAAGGGTATCAACCTCAAACCGAGAAAGGAGAGACATGAAAACCGACAACAGATCGTTCCGAGTGCAGACTTACCTCACGTTTGAGGAGAAGCGCCAGCTCGAAAAGCACATCAAGGAAAACGACACGTCCGAAGCTCGTACGCTTCGCATCGCCCTCAAAAATTTTTTTGCCAAAGCCAAGCGCAAAACAAACGCAAAGGAGACAAAATGAAGACCTACACCGTAGAATTCATCATCAAGGACAAGCACTGCGGCGGGCTGTATGCTCTGCGGGTGGATGCCAAGAACGGACGCGATGCAATTGCACAGGTCCGGGACGCTGTTTACAAGCAGACAGGCCGGAACGCGTTCACGCCTCACGCTTACGCAGATCCGCACGACCCCGCAAAGGCTTTCACCGGTTTCCCGCCTGCTAAGCCCGGATGGACGCTCATCTAAGGAGATCACCATGACGAACTTCATCCGCATCATCGCCGCCATTATCCTGTTCGCCCTGCTCGCCGGACTGTACGCTTTCAACGAGTATCAGGGAATCGAGATCGAAAACGAGTATCAGGTCTACACCGGATGGGACAGATGACACAATCAACACTCGCTATCCTCGCGCTTGCCGACACGCTTGTAAAAGGCGGTCGGCAGGCCTTGATCCAAGACCTTGCCGACGAACTGTCAGCCCGCCGATACCTCACGACCGAGGATGTTGCGGACCGCTACAGCGTCAGCAAGGCTTGTGTGAAGAAGTGGCGCGAGACGGGAATCTTGATCCCGTCTTTGCGCGTCGCCAACGGCACAGTGCGCTACAGCCTTGCCGATTTGCAGAAATTCGAGGCCGCGAACGGAAAGGAGGTTAAAGGGAAGTAAGCGGTCAGATCACCCATCAACACAAAAACCATTAAGCAAAGGATTTTGCAATGGAACGCACACAGAAAGTAACGACAAGCATGTTGAAGTGTTTCCGTTCATGCCGCAAACGGTTTGAATTGGAATACATTCAGATGCTGAAGCCCGTTCAAACGCCGACAGCGCTTGAAATCGGGACAAATTACCATGCCGCAATCGAGTTGCTGTTAAAAGGCACACCGATTAACGACATCCGAAACACGATCTTCAACAAAGTCAACCCCGCACTCGACCCCGTTCAGGACGAGATCAACGCTTATATCGTGTGGAACATGGTGAAAGCGTTCAACATGGCTGCTGGATGGCGAGATTGGCAGATTCAGTTTGTTGAAAGGCCGTTCGAGGTCAGCACAGGCTATGCGAAGCGCCTGCTGGGAAAGATCGACGGCGTTATCACCGAACCGAATACCGGAGACTGGTTCCTCATCGAACACAAGACGACAAGCCAATGGGGAGTTGACGGATCCACATACCTCCACAACCTTTTGTGGGACGATCAGGCTACAAACTATCTGTACGCTTGGTCGAAACTGCTGGAAGACGGCCTGATTGAGGGTAAAGCAGTAAAGGGGATCTTCTATGTGATCGTCGAGAAACCGACGATTCGTCCGTACAAGGCGACACCGCTTGACCAGCGAAAGTACAAGAAAGACGGATCCTTGTACGCGAACCAGCACGAAGCCGACGAATCCCCGATTGAATACGGGAATCGCCTGCACGAATGGTACGTCACCGAGAACCGCGTTCACACCGAGTTCGTTTACCGGAACCCCGAAGAAATCAAGCAGCGCATTGACGACTTGAACCTCACGATCAAGGATATTTCCGTTTGCGAACGTGAGGGAACTTTCTACCGGAACCCGGAATCCTGCAAGATTTTGCCCTGCCCGTACAGGCCGAAGTGTTTGGAAAACAGCCCGGACACAGACTGCCTGTTCGTCAGGAAGCAGGCCCGCAACGAAGAACTCCTCACCGAATCCCCCGCTCTGCTTGACAATGCCGAGATTGACCCTCACAATGGAAAGGCATACTACAAATGAAACTCTCTGAAGCCCTGAAATCCAGCGGTGTTTCCGCTATCGTCTACGGCGAATCGGGCATCGGCAAGACGCATTTTGCCGGAACCCTGCCGGGAAAGACCCTGATTATCGCCGCAGAAGCGAACGGAATCAAAACGCTTGCCCGTTCTGCCAACGTCGCCAGCATCGACGTTGAATATCTGCCCGCGCCCGCCAACAGCATCGACGAAACCATGATGCTCTACAACAAATTCTTCTCCGACCTGATGCTCCGCGATCTTCCGTACGACAACATCGTGCTGGACAGCGCGACCGAGCTTGCCAACAATCTCCTGCTGCTGAAAGCGGATCCCGACAAGAATGGCGGGACCCCGACGATGAAGAATTACGGAGACGTTCAGTTCTCCATGCGCCGCTATCTCCGCATCCTCCGCGACCTCGCGGAAATGAAAGGCAAGAACATTGTCGTGATCGCGCTGGAAGCCGAGCTTGTCTTGTCGCAGAACTCCGACGTGCAGACCAGCAAGACGCATCCCGCTCTGTCCGGAAAAAAGCTGTCCCCGGAAGCCGAGGGGCTCTACGACATTGTGGCGCACCTCGAAAAGAAATCGGACGGGACCCGCGTGTTCAGGCTCGAAGGCAACGACAGCTTCGTCGCCAAAGACCGCTTCGGCAGGAAAGGCTGCCTTGCGGACGGCAAGACGCTCCTGAACCCGGAAACCCCGGCTCCTGAAAAGGCCGAAAAGAAAGGATAAGACATGGGATTCAATGTTACCTTTGACGCATCGCGCGTCTCCGAACGTCCCGCGTTTGATCCGATCACACCCGGCGAGTACACTGTCAACGTCGAAGAGACGGCAGAGAAAATCTCCCGCAAGTCCGGATCCGACATGGTTGAAATGAAGCTCAAGATCATCGACGCGAAAGACGATGTGAACAAGAAGTTCGTCGGACGCATCCTGTTCTACTACATTGTCAACGACGCGCGTGTGATGGACAAGATTCAGGAAGTCTTTGAATCTGCCGCACAGCCCGTACCGAAGCAGATCAATGCCCGGTCCTTTGTCGGCCTCGTCGGTGCAGTCAAAACCAAGTTGGAAGCCTACAATGGCGAACAGCGGGCATCCGTCGCCTACTGGTGCAGGCCGAAGCCCGGAGAAAAGCGCCCTGCGCCGCCTGCCGCTCCGAAGAACAGCGCCGATGACATTCCGTTCTGAACCGTAAACCACTATATCCCCCTCGCAAGAGGGGGAACAAGGAACATACAAGATGAATCTCCGAAAGTATCAGCAGGAGTGTCTTGATGCAATCGAAGAGGCCGGGGACGGCAGATGGTTGTGCCAGCTCGCTACGGGGCTCGGCAAAACGGTCATCTTCGCCAACATCCCCCTGCGCGGGCGCGAACTCATCCTTTCCCATAGGACGGAGCTTGTTCACCAGCCGTTAAAGTATTTCACCTGCCCGACAGCGGTTGAAATGGCAGACGAACGCGCGGCGAACAGCACAGCCCCGGTCGTCTCCGCATCGGTTCAGACTATGACGCGCCGAATGACGCAGTACGACCCGGCGACGTTCGACACGATCATCGTGGACGAAGCGCATCACGCCAGCGCGGATTCCTACCGGAAGATACTGGACTACTTCGAGCCGAAGCGCATCATAGGCTTTACGGCGACCCCTAACCGCGCGGACGGTGTAGGTCTTGAGTGCGTCTTTGAGAAGATTCTTTTCCAAAAGGATCTTCGCTGGGGTATCGAGCATGGCTATCTGTCGCCCATCACCTGCAAGCGCCTTGACATAGGCTATGATCTTGCGGGTGTTGCGGTCCGTATGGGTGACTATGCGGCATCAGACCTCGAACGCGTTTTGAACATCGACAGGTGCAACGATGCGATAGCCGAGGCCGTCGCAAACATCGTCGAAACACCTTGTTTGATCTTCGCGGTTGATGTTGCTCACGCACATGCCATAGCCGCCGCGATCAACAAGACGATGTGGAATCCGGCCTGCCCGAAAGGTGTTGCCCGTGCCGTCTCCGGTCAGTCAAAAGACCGGGACGAGCTGGTAGAGCAATACAAGGCTGGGAAGATCCCGGTCCTCGTCAACTGCGCCCTTTTCACCGAGGGGACAGACCTGCCGAACACGCGAACGGTCATGATCGCCCGTCCGACGAAGAGCACCACGCTCTATACGCAGATGGTAGGACGCGGGACCCGGCTTGCGCCCGGAAAGGAACGCTGTTTGCTGGTTGATTGCGTCGGCGTATCAAACAAGCCGCTCTGCACTGCTCCGTCCCTGCTCGGCCTCGATCCGCAGGATGTACCGCAGAAATACCGCAAGGACATTGAGGGAGATTTGCTTCTCGACATTCCGAACCTTGTTGCGACACGGGCAGACACGCCCGAATCGTGGATCAACATGGTTCACATCGTCGATCTTTGGGGCAGAGAGAATCACTACACGCTCCATGATGTGCGCTGGAACAAAAGCCCGGACGGAAGCATGTTTGTCTGCTATCCGAACGAGGACAACACGCGCAAGAAATGGATCAGGGTGACAGCCCCTGACAGTCTCGGCAATGCCGTTCTCCTTACCGATCACGGGGACAAGCTCGTGTCAAACGCACAGGAGTGTTACGACACGGCCTATGACATGCTCCGCTCGACAGCCGGGTATTGTGCCCCGCTCTGGCGCACGTCTCTTTCTTCCCGCTGGGGCAATCAGCCTGCCGGGGAGAAACAGATTGAATTTGTCGAGAAACTCGCCCGGAAAAAGAAAGTTGACGTTTCCGGTGTTCTCCCGAATCTCACAAAAGGTCAGGCATCCAGCCTGATAGAACAGCTTTTAGAAAGGTAACAACATGGGCTTCCTTGCAAAGAAAATCATTATCGACGTGAACGGGCTTCTGCTTGTTCAGCGTGAATACGACGAAAAACCGCACTCCCTTATCTGTCCGTTCCGGGCAGGGCATCACCACTGTGGGCAATGGTGTCCGCACTTCGGGGAACCAAGAAGACCGTATGTCCTTCCGTTCGTCAAGGAAGAGGGGGAAGAGGAAAAGTTCTTCGACCTTGAGCTGTCTTGCGGCTCTTCTGCCATCATCCGCGCAGAAGAAGTCGTCCGGCAAATCGATCACCTTGCCGAAATCCGGGGGATCATGGAGCCGCCGCAGGCCAGTTTCAAGGAAAGACTGCACAACAGAGCGGGTGACGAAGCATGACTACTTTTGCGAACCGAGGACGCGGACTTGAACACGCCGTCAAGGAGCTTTTCAAGCAGTATGAGAAGCTGGGGATTCATTGCCAGCAGAATCACCCGGAACAGCTCCACGACGGGACGCTCGTCAGGAAACACGGCTTTGATTTTCAGATCTTCCACAACGGCACGTTCTATGCGTTCGACTGCAAGGAATGTGCGCCGAAGAACTGGCCTTTGGACAAGGCGAAGCCTCACCAGTTGAAAGCCCTGCTTGATGTGGAAAACAACGGCGGGCAGGCTTTCTTCCTTGTCTACTTCAAGGCATCCAAACAGCTCGTCAAGTTCTCTGCCCGCATGATTCAGTATCAGCTTGCACAGAACCACAAGACCGTCTCGCCCGAAATGGGCGAGGCGACAACCATTGATTTGCTGGGAATCCGGGATAACAGACCATGCAGTCATTTGTGCCTACATTCGAGAAATGACGGCGATGGCGGCATGTTCTGCACGAAAAAGCTTTCTGATGTGCAACCCGGAAAACCTTGCCCGGACTTCAACCTCGTACCGTGGAGCGGAGAAAACCATGAGCAAACTTGAAGAACTGAAAGAAGAACTGGCAGAAATCGAGGACGAACTTGAATCCTTACGAGAAAGACGTTTGGAGATTGAGGACGAATTCGAAGAGTTCGAACGTTGCGAAAAGTACGAGCCTGCCGTAATCGCCGCTCTGAACCGGAACTATAACAAATGGTGCAGCAAAGACTATTTGTTAAAGAATTTCCCGTGGGATGATACCGATCTTGACCGGGACGACGAAGATAGCATTGATAAGGTCCTTATGACCTGCGAAGTGCTCGTCAGCAAAGGCATAATCAAACAGAAACAGGTAGGAGAAGATTGGCGAGGAAACACTATCTACGACTACCGCATCACCGACACCGAAACCATCGACATGTTCGAGAATACGGAGAAAAACCATGAGCGAAACACTTACAACCGAACAAATTGAAGATAAGCTGTCTTCCATGAAATACAGTATCGGATGTATTCAGGATGACTTGCAAACGTTACTTGACTGGATTGATAAACAGACCGAAATGAGAGACGAGCTCGACAAAAAAGCGACCGAAGAAGCTTTCGACTTTCTTCTCCAAAACGGATTCAACATCGGAACGCGCTTTGAATACAAAGAAGTGCTGTACGAAATCACGGGCATCTGCTGTGACGGATTCCGAATCAAACGCGTTGACGGTGAAGAAACGCGCATCACGCTCTTGCCTGCAAGAGACAAAATCCAACTTGAAAAGGCTATGCCAAACTTCAAGATTGTTAGAGGTAAAGCATGAAAAAATACCGCAAAAAACCAATTGTAATCGAAGCCGTCCAGTGGAACGGAATGAACGAGGAAGAAATCTACCTGCTCACGCACGGTAAAGCCAATTACTGCGCGAACGAATGCCGCATGTTTATCCCAACGCTTGAAGGAGACATGGAGGCTTCTGTAGGTGACTTCATCATCAAGGGGGTGAACGGGGAGTTTTACCCGTGCAAACCCGACATCTTCCAAAAAACCTACGAAGAGGTGGATGAATGAAATGCCTAATCGTCAAGCAAGCTTTTGCACAATGGATTGTGCAAGATGCAAAACATATCGAATGGCGCAAACAGCGTACATACATCCGAGGTAGAATCGGAATCATGGAACCCGGAACATGGCATAGTCCCGATGGACTTATGCGTCGTATAGTCGGAGATGTTGATCTTTACGACTGTTATCTTGAGATTGATGGAATTGAAAAAGGTAACTTCCGATGGTGTCTCCGAAATCCACGCACATATAAAGCGCCTGTCTTCGTCCCGTTTCAGCGCGGTCCGCAAGTTTGGGTCAACGCGGAATATGAGGAGCCGACCGAATTCCTTCCTCTTCTAACCGGGACAGAACAGCTTTATGCAGAACTCGACTGCATCCATGCAGAAAGAATTTTCTTTCAAAAATATAAGGGATTTATAAAATGAAAACTGGAATCATCGACGAAATCAAATCCCGCGTCTCGTGCGCGGACTACATGCGGACCGAACACGGCGCAAACATCGTCGGGGGCCGCTGTAGGAGTTTCCGCGCCGACGCGACAAACCCGTCAAGCCTGCTTGTGAACGACCGCGACTGGTACGACTTCGGATCCGGCATCGGTGGTGACGTGATCGACCTTGCTGCCGAGGACAAGTTTTCCGGCAACATCGGACGCGCGATCTCCTACCTTGCGGAGAAATGGGGCATCGAGAAAGAGAAAACCAACGTTGAACACGTCGAGGTGATCTTTAATTCCTACCGGGAAATTCTCGAAAAGGCCTGCCGCTTTTATGAAGATTCACTGTGGAAGCCGGAACACGAGCATTGTGTTCAGTATCTGCGCGGGCGCGGCCTGACGGATGAAACGATACGGGCGCTCCGCATCGGCTGGGCTGATAATCCCTGCGCCTATCTTCAGGAACAGGGATTCACGATGGAGCAGATCTCCGATTCCGGGCTCCTGTCGTTCGTCAACCGGGTTATGATCCCGTATCTGCGGAACGGGAAGCCCGTCTACATGCTGGGCCGCGCTTCGGTGTGGCCTGCGTTCGTCAGTTCCAACCCGGACGCAAAATACATGAAGCTGTTCCGGCATGAAATGAGCGAACACCCGATATGGGGGCTTGAAACGCTTCGGACACGCGCCGGGACCGTGATTGTCGCGGAGGGAATCTTCGACGCGATCTCTTGTTGGCAAGAGGGCTATCCGGTCGTCACTGCCGTTACCGGGGCTTTCAGCGGAGAGCAGAAGAAAGATCTGATTCCGGCGCTCAAAGGCCGTTCCGTCATTGTGTGTATGGACTATGACCCCGAAACCCACGCGGGGCAAAAGTTCACGACCGCCCTTGCGTCGGAACTGTTCGAGGCTGGTATCTCCGTCTCGGCCTGCTACCTGACCGGGGACGACGCGAAAAAGGATATTTCCATGCTTTACGCGCTGTCTCCGACCCGGAACACGCTGGAAAACATCTTCCTTAAAGCTGAAAAGTGGGAAAAGCTCCTTGTCAAGCAGATTACGAACGAGGATTCCGAGGACGAGCGCAAGAAGAAGTTCGTCGCGTTCATGAAAAAGGCCGTCAGGATCTTTGATTGGCCTGACATGGCAGAGCTGTTTGACATTGCCAAAGGAACCGGGCAATTCAACAAGGCTTGGCTCATGGAGCTTGCCAAACAGCTCAAGCGCCCGCCTACCGAACGAGAAGTCATGGAGACATTCGTGTCGGAGAACGACGTGATCTATCACCCCGCTCTCGGATTCTACCAGTACGAAAACAGCACTTGGCATCCGCTTTCCGAGTACGACGTGCGGAACACGATACTCGACCTCTGCGGGAAGAACATCACCGCCCGTCTTATGGATTCGTCTATTGCGCTCATCAAGGCGAAAATCCGCACGAACGTCGTTTTCGACTATGAGGGACGGCTCTTGAACTTTCCCAACGGCATGGTGAATATCGAAACCGGGGAACGTCTTGAACATGCGCGGGAATACTACTCCCTGCGCCAAATGTCGTACTGCTACGATCCCGAAGCGGACTGCCCCGAATGGCTTTCCTTTTTGGAAACCGTCACGAACGGGGACGAATCGAAACAGAATCTTCTTCAGGAAATGTTCGGGTACTGCCTGACGCGCGACGTGCGCTATCAGACGTGCTTCTGCCTCATCGGTGAGGGCGCAAACGGGAAATCCGTGTTGCTGAAAGTCCTCGAAGCCGTCGTAGGACACGAGAACACGTCGCACATCGAGATTGCGTTTCTGAATCAGGACTTCCAGCGCATCAAGCTGTTTGGATCGCTGGTGAATATCTGTAACGATATGCACACCGACGTGAGCGGAACGGAATCTTACCTGAAAGCAATCGTCTCCGGCGATCCGATCAACGGATGCAAGAAGTACAAAGACTTCGTGGACTTCTCCCCGTATTGCAAGATGGTGTTCAGCGCAAACCGGATGCCGACCGCGAGGGAGATTGACGCGGCCTTGATTCGCCGTTTCTGCTTCATCACGTTCCCGGTCAAGTTCGTGGACAACCCGAAAGCGGAGAACGAGCGGCAAAAGGTGGACAACATCGCGGACATGCTGCTTGCGGAGCTTCCCGGCATCCTGAATTGGGCTATGCGCGGGCTGAAATGCCTGCGGGAACAGGGGAAGTTCTCCGAGCCTGCGGACGAGAAGCAATCCAAAGAGGAGCTGTACCGCCTCAACAATCCGATCATATCGTTTGTCGAGGAAGTTGTAGGGAACGGAGGTTCACACTGGCAGGCGCGGCTTTCCCGGAAAGAGGTCTACAAGGCGTATAACGACTGGTGTCAGGAAACGAACACCAAGCCGCTTTCTGCCCGTGGTTTTTGGCCTCGGCTCCGGGAAGTGTTCCCGATGGAGGAGTTTCATTCGTTTGACGGCTGGTATGTGAGCTTCACGGACCCCTACAAATATTGTGGGGAGAAACGTGGGGACCGGGGCCGTTAATGTGGTGAAAATTGTGTCGTAACGAAAGGCGCATAAATCGCGGCATTTTGAGCTAAATTGAGCGACAAACAGAATGCCGCGAAACGCGCCTTGAACTTAATTAGAATACCTCAAGACGGTAAAAGCGCATAACAATTTAACCTCGTTTTTAAGACACTCTTTGAAATTGCGGTTGATTTTGTGGGGACTTGGTGATATATTAAATATATCGCGCTAATAAGAGTTATTCAAGCATAAGAAAGGAGAAAACCAATGTTTCTACGCGGCGACTACTGGCACTACGACTTCATTCTTGGCGGCATCCGTTATCGTGGATCCACGGGATTCAAGAAAGGAGAAAAGGAAAAGGCGAAAGCCGAAGAAGAGCGTCTGCGGGTGCAGGCGCGGGAGAAACACTCCGTCGAAATGGTATGGGAGCAGACCAAGAAACGCATGATCTCTTCCAATGCCCTTGAATTCGACAAGGATAAGGTTTGGAAAGTGTTCTCGTCTCTTCATTCCGGCGCATGTCCGGCGAAAATGTCGATCTACCACGGACAATGGAACAACATCTACCAGTTCATCCACGAGGCACACCCCGATATTCGATACGTCTCCGACGTTACCAGCATCCACGCCGTTGAATGGTATGGAGAAATCAGGAGACGCAACCTTTCCAATGGATCCCGGAACGCGTATTTGATGATTGCAAAGCTGATCTTCAAGACGCTCGGAAAAACCTACGGCATCATTGAGAATCCGTTTGCGGAGCTCAAAACGTTTCCGAAGAATTCAGTAGCACGCGACGCATATACCCCGGAAGAGCTGAAGAAGATCGGCGCACACGCTACGGGCTGGGTGTACTCCCTTTGCCTTACCGCGATCTCCACCGGGCTCCGCAAAGGGGATATATGTATGCTGAAGAAAGAAAGCGTCGATATGGAGAACCGTATTCTTTCCATAGCAAAAACGCGGAAAACTGGCGTTGCCGTAGAGATACCGATTCTCCCCGGCCTATATCGACATTTTCAGGAAATGTATCTCGCCCACCCGGACAGCCCCTATGTGTTCCCGGAGCTTGCTGAAATGTATTCGAAGCTTAGTACGCAACAGGTAATCTCGGCAGAGGTCAAAAAGCTACTCCATGAAGTCGGCATCAACGATACCGAAAAGACGGTCGAGGGGTACGCCCGCAAAGTCTCGACAAAGGATATTCACAGTTTCCGGCATACCTTTGTTTATATGGCATCCATTCACGGTATTCCCCTGCCCGTCGTGCAGAGCATCGTCGGACACCTGAATCCCGAAATGACGAAGCACTACATGGATCACGCCGGACGAGACGCGAGACTTGCGTATATGCGTCAACTCCCCTCGTACATCACGGGCGGCGAAGAACCGGAACAGATCAACATTCTTGATTATACGGAAAAGCTCCCCGCAACGGTGGAGAACGTGCAGGGAGCAGAGGAAAGACGGAAACTCGCGGAGCTTATTCCGACTTTGCCGCTTGAGACTGTGCGGCGTTTGCTTGCCGAGCTTTCTCAAGGTCCACTTGATAACCCGTAACCTGTGCGCCGTTTTCGCTGTTGTATTTAAGCGTCGTCGTAGTTTCCACGTCGCCTTTCTTTGCGCTGTCGATGAACTCCAGCTTGTTCTTCGACAGCTCTTTGTTGACACCCGTCATCATGATTCCGTCAACGTACTGAATCCCGATTTTGTTGATTTCGGGGTCATAGCCGATGTTCACAAATTTTCCGTGAACGACGGTTCCGAGGTTGTGTCCGCATCCGGTCAGGACCAGCGCGGCGGCGAGTGCGAGGATGATGTGTTTCATCAGAACACCTCCCAATCTTCAGAGAGAATATCGCTCTGCGACGCGAGCCACCCGAGCTGTACGCCGGACGTGCCGACAAAGGCGATTGCCTTGTTTCCCATTGCATCGTGATTGACGTTCACGATTTCTCCCCGCGTGTTTTTGTACGAAACGCACGTTGCGAGTTCAATGTACTGGTTCTTTCCGTTCCAGCCATTCCGTTTTGCTCTCTTGCCGCTCTTCACGGCTTCGATTGCCTGTCCGAAGTTCATGTTGTTCTCCTGTTAGTGTTTTAAGAATACCGCGACGAGTGCACCTGCCGCGATAGCGAAATCTGCCAGCCATCCGAGGATGAGAAGCGTTTTCCACGTCCCATTGAGCCTTTCTTCGAGCGCACGGACGCGTTCAACGATGCCTTCACGACCGTTCCCGTTCAAGGTGTGGTTGATTTCCGTGAGCTTTTCAAAAATCGTTTTCATCTGCTGCTCAATTGCGGCGAATCCCGCCTTGACATCTGCTTTGAGGTCGCTGAATTCGTCGGTATTCTCTACGGGTGTTTTTTGTTCAGTTGCCATAGCGTTTTCTCGCCTCCTCCCACGCGCGCCCGCCAAACGCGCGGAGATATGTATAATACCGCTCTGCCCTCTTCCGGTCGATGTAGCGGAGCGGGTGCCACCACGGATATTCAAACTCGACGACGCGCAAAACGTTTGCAAGGAATTCAAGATCAGCGTTCTGTCTGTCTTGTTGTGTCTTCCCGGTTGCATACCGCCTGTCGTGGATTGCGGCGGGCACTTCCATTTCTCGGCGCATCTTCGTGATAATCTGCGTCAGGGAATCGGGCATCCAGTCAGCCCCTACCCCGTTGCAGTCGCGTATGACGGCATCATGGTCGGAAAGCATTTCAAGCCCGGTCAGAGAATACATGAACGCCTTGCGTTCAAGCTCTGTTGCTCCGATGTGGGTGTATTTCATTTCTCATCGCTCCTACAGAATTTGTAGAACTTCTCGATTTTGCGAATTGTCGCCCGGAACATCTTCGGCTTGCTCTTGTCGCGCACTTCGTCGAATGCCTCTATCTGCGATATAAGGACATTCGATCCGGTAAAGATGATGTGCTTGATTCCGTCCTGAATGAACTGAAGCGTCAAGACACGCTCATTACCGGGCTTCTTGTGTTTGCTCTCGTCGATGCGCCAGCCCGTAAAGACAAGCGGCATGTTGACAATCCTGTCAATGCTCACCTTGCTTCCGTCCAGCGTCTCCCGGTCCGGGATAACGTCGGCAATCTCCGGGATGTCCGAGTAATCGGTCATACAAACAATTCGCTCCAATTGCGGTCGTTGTGAAGCAGATCGAGGGAAAGCGTCGCAAACTTCTGTGTGTAGTCAGCGATGCCAGCCGCGCTCATGCCGTTCTCTGCGGCGAACGCAAGCATCGTCTCCGCATCGAAGTAGGACGGAAGATCAGAGCGGGTCTTTTCGATTTCCGCAAGAGCCTCGTCGATGTAGCCCCAAAACGCCGACTTGATAGCCGCGAATCGAGCGGCGGCAAGGTTCGGTTCGCCGTCGTACTTGGGGAACGCGGTACGGACGGCCTGTCTGTGTCCCTCCCAAAGATGATCGTCGCGCATTTCGGACTGTGCGGCGGCATCGCCATAGAAGAACTTGCGGATCGCCGCGTAGCTCTGCATGACGCACTTGTCGTAGTCGGAGTAGTCCTGTCCGGTGTACGGAACCGGGACGATGAAACAGCGGTAGCCGTTCTCTGTCTGCCGGACGAGCGTCGGGATGAAGAGCGTAGTGCCCTCGCGCCAAATGCCGGGAAGATCGGCAGATTCCGTTTCGGTGAGGAACCGCGTCACGATTCCAGCGGGGATGTTGTTGATGATGTTTGTCATGTGCATACCTCCAGTTGATGAATAGGTTTATCGAAAAAGCTGTACCAAAAGCGTTTTGAATGCGTAATCCATTTGATTTGTCCCCAATACGAGGAAAGAGTAGCCCGGTTCTTTTCGCTCGGCTTCCGCTTGAATCGTGCGACGGCACGACGGAAACGACGTTCAGTTTTCTTGCGGAGCGTGATGCAGGTCCGCGTGAAAACGTAGCCGAGGAAGTCTATGCCACCTCGCTCAATGGGAAACACCTGCTCGTTTGATTTCAGTGTCAGGCCGATTCCGGCAAGATACTCACGGGAAAAGGCCGCGAACTTCTTCATGGCTTCTTTGGCTTTCTTTGCCAGCCCGACAGCAAAGGCAACAGTGTCGTCGAGGTATCTGAAGTACCCCTTGATTCGGAACAGTTCCTTTGCAATATGATCGAGAGTGGAAAGAAGCAGGTTTGCAAGAAGCGGACTAAGCGCGTTGCCAATGGGAATACCCGGAAAATGGCTTTCGATGATACGGACCAGCAGACGCGCCGCCCTGCTATCCTTGATTTTGTGCCACACGGCCTTTATCAAAGGCGCGTGAAGAATTGACTGGTAGAAATGATGAATGTCCGATTTGTCCGCGTAACAGGCCGCGTCTTTCGGAATATTGGAAATGAAATCGCGTACCCGGCGAACGCCGTCATGCGTCCCCCGTTTTTTGATGGATGCGTAGGTGTCGCGTATAAATGTTTTTGCGATACGCTTTCCGAGCGTACGCAAAATCGCGTGCTGCACGATCGAATCTTCATGTGACGGGGAATAGTAAATCTCGCGCCGCTTGCCGCGCTCAATGCGTACCATTCTCCGGTATGGGTGCATGTTCCAAGTCTCCGACGCAAGCGCCTCATGGAGCATCTGCAAGTTCTCTTCCAAATGCTCTTCGTAGGCGATTGCGGCCTTTCTCCGTTTCGGCTTCTTCGAACGTTTCACATCGAAGTGTGCCGCCCGGAGATTCTCCACGGAGATTATTTCCTCGAAGATGTACCCGATTCGTTTCATTTTGTTGCCTTGTGCGTAAGTTCGCTCCACTCTTTCCAACGAGGTACTAAAGTGTTAATGAGCCACCTCTATCCACCTGTAACGACGGTGCAGGGAAACGAACTCCATTCTGTGTAAAACTTGTGTAGCCAGCCGAGCCCCGATGTACGCGCTCGAGTACGAAAGCCCGTAGGACACGGCCGCGTACCCCACGCCGTCTTTACTGCCGTTGTTAGCGTTCCCACCGAAGTAAACGACACACGCACCGGAACCGGCTGGAGTTCGCTCCCCGCCCTGACATTTCCCCGGCTTGCGCCGGAGAAATGACAGGGATTTCGCTTTTCGCATTTCGTTTTCCGCTTTGCGGCCCATACGAGCCCTCGTTATTCGTCGCCGGACGCAGCCAGCCGAGCCCCGAAGAACGCGCTCGAGGACGAAAGCCCGAAGGACACGGCCGCGAACCCCACGCCGGCTTTACTGCCGTAGGTAGCGGACCCACCGAAGAAAACGACACACGCACCGGCGTTAGCATTGTTATAGAAATAATCCCCGAAATAGGTGGTTGTATTGCCGCCCGTCGAGAGAATAAGGAAGCTGTCCGTGTCGAACGTCTTGATGTAGCCTTCCGCTTTAGGCCAATAATGATTGACCCAAGCGTAGGAGTTGCCCGTGTAACCACGCGACGGGAACTTTTCTCCGGCCTGCCCCGCGCCCATGCTGGTGTCGCAGTTGACATACAGCGACGTGTCGTTTGTGCACCAGTACCCGGATTCGGAGTAATCGTCAGCGTTCGCGTTCTGATATTTCTGACAGCCGTCAGCGAACTCCCACTGCGCGCCCCACGGATTTTCCAGTCCGCGCCAGTTGAACGCCACGACGCGGCTGCCTGTATTGTTCCAGATCGTGCCGCCGTCTTTCATGGTGAGCAGGTCAAGATCGAGCCCGGTAGATTCCGTCTCGTCAGCGGTGATCTCGCCGTTCTGAAGCCCGAACGTTGCCGCTCTGCCCGTCTTGCGGAGAGAGGCGTAATCCCATGCGGAGCAGTTTGCGAAGCCAAAGGAGATAGCCGTCTGGGAATCGAAACTGCCGCCGTCAATCGCAACCATGAGCGTCAGCCATTCACGGAACAAGAGGTTCGTCAGCTTGCCGTTGTTGTTCGCCGCCGCCGTGCGGAATACGGTTCTCGTCATTGTGCCAGCCGGACGATAGCCCATGATGGAACGGAGCCTGTCACCCGTCGCAAAGGAAACCGGGGTGCTCTCGGCGCTCTGCGTTTTCGGTGTGCCGTCCGAGGAAGTCAGCACGCCTTTGAACATGCCGACGTACTGTGTTTGTGCCGTCGCGCCACCGGAGCCCGTGAAGAACCACGGATGCGGAGCGGAATCGACAAACGGTTCATTGGAGACGAGCCACACGACGTGATCGTGTTCGGATCCGTCCGTGTAGGTGTCCTTTCTCCAATAGGTAATCGGAATACGGAGCATGAAGTCCACAAGGACAGTCGAGCCGTTCTCCGTCCACTTGCCGATCTTCTCGTCAGCGGTCAGAGCCGTGCCGTCAGCTTTGTGCGTACTGTCGGACACGTCGAGGAAGCACTTGTTCACGCCGTGTTCAAGATCGCGGAGAACGGACTGGAAAGCGTGTGCCGGGGTCTGCGCGAACGAATCCACCGCATGATACCGGAGAGCCGTGCTTGCGCCCTCGTAGTCGTAGGCATGGTTCAGCACCACTTTCGTGCCGGATGCCGCCGACGTTGCAAGATCGTAGTCCAACCCGTAGACGAATGCCGTTTCCTGTGAACGGTTGTGAAGTGCAACACCGCCCTGCGTCGAGCCGTCGCCGTAGTACATGGCCTTTTCGTCCTTGTCGTAAAGGATTTCTCCGGCAAGCGGGATTCCCGCTTTACGGGCAGTTGATGTTGCTTTCGGAACAGATAACTTTGCCATTTCTCACCTCGTGTTTGTATGGTATTGTTGGTTAGGATGCAGACCACGCGCCAAAAATGATAGCGCCATCTTCTTCGTCGGTCCAGTCGCCGCAGAAGTAGCCGCCCTGAACGACTTCCCCGCCCTCTTGGATGATGCCGACAGCCGTTTCCAGCGCGTCCACCCGCGTTTCAAGTTCGGAGTTCGAGACGGGTGTACCGCCCACGGTTGTGCCGTCGCCCACATACAGATTCCCGTCCGTGGAATCGTAGATCAGTGCGCCAGCGGCGGGAGTTGTCGCCGTGCGTTCTGCGGTCGTCATAACTTTTACGCCGCCCCCGCCTACATTCCCGTCAATCACATAGACTTTCGCCCCGGTAACGGCATCCAGCACATACGTCTTGTCGCCGTCTTGCGAGAGCTGAAACGCCAGTCCACCGTTGATTGCGGAAAAGACGTTTGTGTTTTCGTCGCTCATGTTGTGTCCTTTCGGTTGTGTTCTATAATACGGATAGTGCGTACTCGTATGTTCGCACTTTCATTTCTGATAGTGTTTCTTCTCGTACATGTCGTCCCGGACTTCCTTGCGCGCCCGCTGGAAAATCTTTTTGATAAGCTCAATATCCTTTTCCGTAGGCTTGTTTTCGTTCAACAGCCCATGCTTGAAAGCGTTGTTGATCTGCTTCAATGCCAGTTGACCGGACCGCTGTGCAAACTCGTCCCAATACTTACCAGTCGTGTAAAGCTTCTGCCCGTCACGCTGGAAATAGTACGCCGGAACATCGGGATAGTATTCTGCGCCCGGATGCGTCATGTTGTACTTCCACATCAGCTTCTCGGCGCGGTTCATGTTGTCGTCAGGGGTAACGGACTTGATAGGCACGAGCCTCATCATCTGCCACATCGGGCCGGAATCCGCGAGAGAATCTTTCTTGACCGGACGACCGAAGTAGTCGTACTTCGGGGAAGCCTTGACGTAACCAGCCGCGTTCATCGTGGTATAGAACTGATCCTCAAACCAGTTCATACCCCTGTCGCGGGCTTTGTTGTCGCGCACATTATCATCAAACATGTTGATCGTGTGCCGTACGACGTTCGGAGACCAGCTTGCCGCAAAGTTCGTGAACCACTTCATGCCGGACCGTTCGGGATCCTCTATGATCTTGCCAATGGTGTTGATGCTGTCAAGGAAGCTCTTTTCCCGAACCATACGTGCCGTCTTGCCGATAAGATCGCGCATGATCTTCTGTCCGTCCTCGCCTCGCTTCGCGGCCTTGTACGCGTTGATTCCGTCAGCGATGAACGCCAGCCCGGTGGAAAGCGGCTCAATGCGCTGATAGCTGTAGTAGTTCTTTCCGATCTTGATTGAATACGGCGGGAGTTTGTTTGCCTTGAACCGCTGTTCCGCGCTCCCGTATCTCGGAGAAGACCCGGTAATAAACGGTTCGTCGTCATCATCGCCGCCAGCCAACGCCATAACGATACCCCATGCAAGGAGCTGTTCAGCCACGAGCGAAACATATTCAGCGTCGAATGCCCGCTTTCCACGCGCCCCCTGAACCGTCTGCCATGCGAGATTTGCCACACCGAGCGGAGACTTACGGATGCCCTGCCGCAGAATGTTGTGCGGGGTCTTGATGAACGGAAGTACGAACTTCATAATGTTTCCGGCGATGCCGCCCGATTCGCGGAGCTGGATAAGGTAGTTCACCGCGCTCC
>Ga0265300_10000350_pt1 | contig 47741 bp, 29 predicted proteins | sample AusTroGonzalo_MG_FD_193482 | JGI IMG/M metagenome (GOLD analysis project Ga0265300, IMG submission 193482) | Bovine rumen microbial communities from tropical cattle in Woodstock, Queensland, Australia - Gonzalo_03 | ecosystem: Host-associated > Mammals > Digestive system > Stomach > Rumen ... | reverse complement strand
AAGACCTGGACGTGTTCGGCTCGACTGATGCGGATGCTGCACTCCTTGCCATATCGATTCTCTTGCAGGGCGACCGCACCGAGGCAGAAATGCTAGCCTTGCTTGCCGAAATATCTCTCGACATGGCCGAAGACGGCCTGTGGAATGGTTCGGTCGAAAACAATGCGGATTCAGTCAAGGCTGCAATGGCTATTTGGACTTTGAAAAATCATGGACGAATGAAAGATTATAGGAGTAATGTCAAGGGTTGGAACTTGGGTGATGTTCCTGAGTTTGAAAAGTATATCGACGGATTTGCTTTGAAGACGTTGGGTTTTGACAACTGCGATAAGGATAGTGAAGGGAATAAGGTTGTCGTGAACAATATGTACAGCCCCTTTAACGGCAAAACGTATGTCTGCAGAGATGGAAACTATGTTGAAGACCGTGTTGAAAAGACTCATTTTAATCGCGATATTCTGTATGGTGAATTGGTTGACGTACGTGACCATAAGGTCTACAAGACGGTTGATATAGGGCCGCAGACATGGATGGCGGAGAATCTTGATTTTGCTGATAGCGTGATGTACCCTGTATTGACAAAGAAATCTTGGTGCCTTAATAATGATCCAGAAAGTTGTGAAAAACTCGGAAGACTTTATAGTTGGTCGGTTGCGATGGATAGTGTCGCCGTCTTTAGCGAAAATGGTAAGGGCTGTGGTAATGCGATGGTGTGTTCTTCCGTTTATCCAACGAGAGGCATTTGTCCTGAAGGTTGGCATATTCCTTTATTAGACGAGTGGCGAGTGCTCTATGGCTTGGATTCTATGGCTACGGCGTGGGTTGCTAAGGGCGGTGATGAATATCCCGATGCAACCGATAAGTATGGATTGTCCATACTCCGTGCGGGAACAATGCAAACAACATCTTTTTATGCCCGAAGATCATTTTTCTGGAGTGCGGATGATGATGGCATTGGGGGTTCCGGTACAAATTATGTGTATGGATTCCAATTAGATTTCGGTAGTTCTTCAGTGATATCTAATCAATATTCAGTAGGTAAAGGTGAAGGAAATCCTGTTAGATGCCTTAAGGATAAGGAAATTGTTTATGGACAATTGCTTGATAAACGTGATGGCCAGGTGTACAAGACTGTGAAAATTGCCGGGAAAACCTGGATGGCGCAGAATCTTAACTACCGCTATGTGCTAGATCCGGAAAGTGCGGATTCATCTAGCTTCTGCTTTGAAAACAAAGTGGATTCTTGTGAGTCTTTAGGTAGGCTTTACCGATGGTCTGCAGCAATGGATAGCGCCGCTCTGTTTAGTGTCGATAGCAAAGGATGTGGGTATGATACAACTTGTTCTGCTGGCTCCGTTGTCCGTGGAGTGTGTCCAGAAGGCTGGCATTTGCCAACGAAGGAAAACTTGGAAGAATTGGTCAAGGCCCATGGTTGGTCTAATACGGCGATGATGGAAATAAATCCTGAAGGAAGGTATAACTGGAAATATGGATCAAATGTTTTTGGATTTTCTATAAAGGAATCAAATGCAATTGTGAGTAATGGTTGGTATTATGGTTATGCATTTCTTTATTCCATGACAGAAGATGGTGAAGGTAATGCGTTTAGAGCCTATATAAGGCCTGATTCTTATTACTATCCGCCAGAGGTAAAATCTGTTTCGAAAAAAGATGCGTATCCGGTCCGTTGCATTCAAGATGAGGAATAACCTTTAACAAGTTTTATAGGAGAGTCGCGATGAAACTTTGTTTATCTGCATCGCTGCATGGGAATGTTGCGACAGCAGTAATCTTTAGCCTTATCCTTCTCGCCGCCTGTGGCGAAACAACGACTGAAAACGTCACGAACATCAACCAGATGGGCATGGAAATCGTTGCCTCGGTCGAAGAGCTCCCGGATTGCACCAAGGAAAACGAGGGCGAGCAGGCCTACGTGAAGGGCGAAACTTCTGCGCGTCTTTGTGTCGATGGCGACTGGCTAGCTGTAGAAGTTGGCAAAGACACCATTGTAGTTGCGGGCGGCAAGGACACCATCGTGGTCGCCGGCGACACGGTTATTGTCTCGAAAATCGACACATTGTTTATCAATGGAGGCAATCTTTCGTGCAAAACGGAGGAACTTGCCGACAAGAGCGGGCTCAAGATTCTCTGTAATGGCGACAGCATCGGCGTGGTGCTGAACGGCGCGAAGGGCGACAAAGGCGATACTGGCGAGCAGGGCGTACAAGGTGAGCAAGGTGTACAGGGAGAACCGGGCGCAGCGGGTAAGGACGGAACGAATGGTAAGGACGGCGACCCCGGCGCTGCTGGCAAGGACGGGAAAGACGGTTCTGATGGCAAGGACGGTTCCGGCTGTACGATTTCCGGCCAGACAGACTCTACGGTGACGATTACCTGCGGCGACAAGTCGACAACGCTTGACCTGAACATTGCGGGGAACCTTGCCGACACGACGGTTGTTGATTCCGAGAAGGTGGAGACTCCTCTTGATTCCCTGACGGGCTATTCGCAGAAGGGCCCGTTCCTTAGGGGTTCGACGGTTTATCTTTATGAACTCAGTGATGGCCGCACGCTCAAGCAGACGAACGGCAACTTTACGAGCAACATTATTCGTGATGACGGACGCTACAAGTTCACCGCGCGAAACCTGGTGAGCCAGTACGCCTTGATTGTGGTGGATGGCCACTACCGCAACGAGGTTACGGGCGAAAACTCCAAGAATGCAATCAAGCTTAAGGCACTTACCGACGTGACGGCGCGCAACTCGGTGAACGTGAACCTGCTTACTCATTTGGAATACGAACGTGCCTATTACCTGGTGACGGTGAGGAAAATGAGAGTGGCTGCCGCCAAGCGCCAGGCTCAGGCGGAAATCTTGAAAGCGTTCCACATCGATACCACGGGACTCAGTGGATTCAACGCTGCTGAAGACCTGGACGTGTTCGGCTCGACTGATGCGGATGCTGCACTCCTTGCCATATCGATTCTCTTGCAGGGCGACCGCACCGAGGCAGAAATGCTAGCCTTGCTTGCCGAAATATCTCTCGACATGGCTGAAGATGGCTTGTGGAACGGCTCGGTCGATAACAATGCTGATTCAGTCAAGGCGTCGATGGCGGAGTGGATCTTGCATAAGGATATCCACGATTCATTAAAAATTTTCCGTTCAAATGTCGAAAAATGGGGCCTTAGTTCAAATGTTCCAAATTTTGAAAAGTATGTGCGCTTGTTCTGGAGTGGGGAACTTGGTTTGGATGCGTGTGGTGGAGTTAATGCGCCTGTAGGGATTGTGAAAAATGTTACCAATGACAACTCGAACTATTTTGCTGCAACATATACGGACACGACGGGTAAAGGAAAATTCACTCGTTTTATATGTGTAGATGCCGATAGTGTAAAATGGCGCATTGCGACGATATTTGAACAAGATACGTTTGGGATAAAATGTACTGATGATGATGTTGGAAAAATATTTAGCGGTGTCGTAAACCCGTATGACAAATACTATTGTTCGGTTGATGGTTGGATAAGTACGGTTGATCAATGGAATTGGAGTATTCCAAAGGAATTGCTATTTAATCCTGAGATATCTTACGATACTATGATAGATCCACGTGATAGTCAAAGCTATAAGATTGTAAAAATTGGAGATCAGGTGTGGATGGCTGAGAATTTGAATTATGAGATCGAATATTGTCCATGCTACGAGAGTGTTTCTGAATATTGTAATATTACAGGGCGCTATTATTCTTGGTCGAAAGCATTGGAGGCGTGTCCCGTTGGTTGGCATCTTCCGAGCAATGTGGAATGGCGTGTCTTGTTTGACGAAGTGGGGGGGGCTTCAAATGCCAACATGATCCTTAAATCGCAAGTTGGATGGATGAATGGACATAATGGTATTGATTCCGTTGGATTTGCGATGATACCTGCTGGTGACTATTGGGGGCGTACTTCTGTATGGGCTATTGGTGATGGAGCTTATTTCTGGACTTCTACAGAATACAATTCAGGATATGCCTACGCATATATCGCCTCCGGATCTTCAGACTTCGCAAGAGCGCAAGATGTGGATAAACATAACCAGTTCTCTGTCCGTTGCGTAAAGGATTAGTAAATTCGGTGCGACGCCCGATAAACGAAAAAAACTCCGGGCTCCCACAATGGCTAAAAAAGAGAGACCGGAGTTTTTCAGGAAGAAAATTTGGTAGCGGGCGAGTTGCCCGCTTTTTGCTTGCGGGCTAGGCTTCTTCGACGGCGCTGATTTCGCCATCGTCTTCGGCTTCGAGGGCGTCGTTCTCGCCGAGCTTGAAGAGTTCCACATCCTTCATGCTCTCGCGGATTTTCTGCTCGATTTCGTTGCAGAGGTCCGGATTGTCCTTCAGGAACAGGCGGGCGTTTTCGCGGCCCTGGCCAATACGCTCGTTGTTGTAGCTGAACCACGCACCGCTCTTCTGGATGATGTCGAGTTCGCAGGCGAGGTCGAGGATGGAAGCTTCGCGGGAGATGCCGCAACCGTAGAGGATGTCGAATTCGCACTGGGTGAACGGGGCCGCGACCTTGTTCTTCACGACCTTCACGCGGGTGCGGTTGCCGATGACCTCTTCGCCGTCCTTGATGGCGGCGATGCGGCGGATGTCGATACGCTGGGTGGCGTAGAATTTGAGGGCGTTGCCGCCGGTAGTGGTTTCGGGGTTGCCGAACATCACGCCGATCTTCATGCGGAGCTGGTTGATGAACAGCATGCAGGTATTGGACTTGGAGAGGATGCCGGTGAGCTTGCGGAGCGCCTGGCTCATGAGGCGGGCCTGCAGTCCCACGTGGTTGTCGCCCATTTCGCCGTTGATTTCGGCCTGCGGGACGAGTGCTGCCACGGAGTCGATCACGATGATGTCGATAGCGCCGGAACGCACGAGGGTCTCGGCGATGTCAAGCGCCTGCTCGCCGGTATCGGGCTGGGAAACGAGGAGGGATTCAATGTCGACACCGAGCTTGCGGGCGTACACTGCGTCGAAAGCGTGTTCAGCATCGATGAAGGCGGCCACGCCGCCGAGCTTCTGGGCTTCGGCAATGGCGTGCAGGGTGAGCGTCGTCTTGCCGGAAGATTCGGGGCCGTAGATTTCGATGATGCGCCCGCGGGGGAAGCCTCCCACGCCGAGCGCCATGTCGAGCTGGATGCAGCCGGACGGGATGACGGGGATTTCTTCGACGGGCTGGCTGCCGAGGGCCATGATGGAACCTTTACCATAATTCTTTTCGATCTGGGCGATTGCCGCTTCGACCGCTTTTGCCTTGTCGGCGGAAAGGTTGCTGGTGGGTGTCGTGTTCTTCTTTGCCATATTGGACTCCATTTTTTTGTTTTTCTTGTCTAAATATACTATTTAGTGTTCACTTGTGCAAGTGCTTTTTTGTTTATTTAACAAAAAAAGCAGCCTGCCCAACACTATATAAACGGTTTTGAGCCTTATTTTGAGCCTATCCCCTGCGAAAATTTTACAAAAAGCTTCATTTTGCACCGAGTTGTTACCAATTTTCCACGAAATCGACATCCAGACGGTGCCCACGGGCTTGCCCGGGACCGCCCCGCCGGGGCCTGCGATGCCCGAGGTGGATACAGCCCACTGGCAGCCGAACTGCCTGAGTGCGCCCGCGGCCATTTCCCTCACGGTCTGCTCGCTCACGGCGCCGTACTGTTCAAGCGTTTCGTGGCTAACGCCCAGGAGCTTTTCCTTGATCTCGTTCTGGTAGGCGACAATCCCGCCGGCAAGTACCGCCGAGGAACCCGCCTCGTTCACGATGCTGCTGGCCACAAGCCCGCCCGTGCACGATTCCGCGGTGGCCATCATCTCGCCGCGGGCGATGAGCGCATCCTTGATTGCGTGGACCAGCTCGGCGATTGCCTCTTCGAGAAGGCAGGTGTCGATATCCATGCCTTCGATGTTCGCTTCGTTGATTGCCTGTACGCTCTTCATTTTCATACTCCGTAATATAGAATTTTATTGTGACAAAAAATGTCAATAGTGTAAAAGACTAGAATTTTTTTGAAAAATATAATTATCGCGAAGGCGCCATGCATGTACTTATTCCCGAAAACTATTAACTAGTAACTATTGACTAGTAACTATTTACTATATTTCCAGCCGATGCCTAACCGCCTGCTTGCCATAATTTTGTTCGTAAGCGTCGCCTTTGTAGCGATTGCTGGTGCGCAGCCGGGTCCGGCGGATTCCGCGCAGGCTGAACCGGAGAAAACGGCACAGGTTGAATCGGCAGACACGACGCAGCCCGAATCGACGGCTGCGGAAGAGGAGCCTGCCGACACGGTAGCCGCAGAACAACCTGCCGATACGGTCGCGAACGACCCGCTGGTGAAGGGCAAGACGGGCATAGCGTCTATCGACACGCTTCCCGTGAACGAATGGGATATCCCCACGAAGCACAACTCGCTCGGCCTGACCATGCTCCTGAGCATTTTGCCGGGAGGCGGCCACTACTACACGGAACACTACGTGCGCGGCGGGTTTATCACGGGGTTCGAGCTGCTCTTGATTTACGAGGTGTATGTAAACAAGGCTTGGCAGAAGGACCGCGTGCTCGAGCAGGCGCAACCATTCCAGGATTCTGTTTCCATGTATTCGAAGTTCATCCGCGACGCGCAGGAACGCGACAGCCTTGCGTATTACCAAGACAAGCGAAACGAATACGCGAACCGCGTGCGCGAAAAGAGCGACAAGAAGATGGAACAGGAGGACTTGCGCTATGCCGAGAACGCCTGGCTGTTTGGCCTTCATTTGTACGGAATGATGGATGCGTTCGGCATCTGGTACAACAACAATTACCGGAGCGTGGAGCTTCGCGATATGAAGACTGCCTTGCTGCTCGGGCTTATCCCGGGGCTCGGCCAGATGTACAACGGCGAGTTCGGCAAGGCGGGGTTACTTTATATGGGACTCATCGGTGCCGCTGCGAGCATCCACACCTCGCAGAACATGGTGGAGTACTACCTCGACCGCAAGCATTTCTTGGAAAAGGAGAATTCCTCGGCAGAGGAACTTGACCGCGTGACCGAGCGAGTGACCTATTACCGCAAGAACAGGAACCAGTACATCTGGGGAATGGCGCTGATCTATCTGTATTCCCTGGGCGATGCCGTTGTGGATGCGCTGCTGAGCGATTTCGACAACCCGGTCCACTTTGCGTTGATGCCGAACCTTACCGGCGGCGCGCAGGCCTTCTTCACGCTTGATTTTTAGTCCATCACCAGCGGGGGCATCTTAATGCCTTCGTGTACCGTCGTGAACGAGCCCCGGAAGTGGCCCTCGCTGTTGCGCTTGAATTCGAACCGCGTGACCATCGCGTAGCTGAACATGCCTTCCACGAACACCTCGTCCGGTAGTTCGCAGGCAAAGTGCTGGAGCGCAGCGATCACGCCCGCGTGGCTTACCCACAGGAACTCGCCATCGTCGTCGAGTGTATCGAGCAGCTCTTGCACGCGGTCGTCCACGTCGTGGAAGCTTTCGCCCTGCGGGAACCTGAACCCGCGCCAGTCGGCCTTCCACGCCGCCATCTCGGTGCGCGGTACCGCCGTGAGCTTTTGCCCTTCCCAGGTGCCGAAGTTTATTTCCATAAGGCGGTCGTCTTTCTCGATATTTAGCCCGGTGGCGCCCGCAACTTTTTCGGCAAGGCGCATGCAGCGCAATAGCGGGCTGCTGAACAGGCGCGTCGGTTTAGGGCCTGCCTTCAAGAAGTCCTCGATGGCGCTTGCCGATTCCTCTTCGAATGTGGGGGATACGTCAAAGTCGAGCCGCCCGTAGCAGACGTCTTTCGGGTTGTAGGGTTTTGTGTGTCGAAAAGTCCAGAGGATCATGGGCGGTCACAAAAAAAGCCCCCGGAGGGGCGATTAAAAAAATCCTAGGCGACCTGAGCACATAAAAATTCACAAGTCCGTTGCTGCTTTCGCCCTGGCGAGTTGCCCGCAAATAGTCATTGCGCAGGGCCTAGGACCCTCAAATATAGATAAAAAACGCCAATTTTTAAAGGCCGGAATGCTCCAAGTTGGAACGGGCGGCGAATGTCAAATCCCGTTTTTTACGCAAAAAAGCGCATTTTGAACTGAAATATTGTGCTCTTGACAACATGTCCATACCAAAAGTAAAATTATCGTTACCCAAAATGTAAAGGTTTATATATATTACTAATGACGGATTGTAAAAAATTCGTTTCTTGGTGTACCCGAAGTTGAATTTTTAATGTAACGAACCCTGTTTTCCAGGAGGCGATTATGTTGAAAGGGATAGTAAATAAGATTTATTTGGCCGTGGTGGTTCTCGGCTTTTTCGGCATTGCGTTTGGTGCCAAAGTTGCTCCGCTGTATTTTGAAGAACTCGAAAATGTGACTTCGGAAGATTCTGCTGCCCAGCAAGCACGTTGGGATGCCCTGATGAAATATAAGTTGTGGGGAACGCATAGTCTTGATTTTTCGAACAATACGGTTTCGATTGCCGATGACGTGGGTTATAACGGAACTGCCGACGGCAACTTGATAATGCGTTATAACAAGCACCACATTGGCGGTCCTACCTTGGTAGGCGGAAATTTCTCGTTCATTGATTCCCAGAATGATACCCTTTCGGCGGGACCTGTACGCGTACTTGGTAATCTTCAATTATCTAACCAGGGTAATAACGTCATGCAGGGGGACTGGTGTGTTCACGGAAGTATTTATGACCAATACAATCAGAATAATCCCGATCCGACGCAGACTAATGTTGGTAAATGGAAAAATCTTGTAACGGGCAATGTTTACAATGACGGGCTCGCTGGAACGGACACCAATGTTTTGTATAGTAAATGCCCTTCAACCGTGCCTCCGCTGGAACAGACAATGGCCGTTCCGATGTGGCCGGAACCAGAATCGTGGGAAGGAATGGAATCCCTATCGATGAACAGTAACTATCCAGATGAAGTTGCTTTTATCCACGTTCCGCCTGATACTGTTGAAACAAACGAGTATGGTACTTTTGACAAGTACTACCAGAGTGTTTCAATTGGTGTTCGTCCGAGTACGGGTAAAAAACTGTATGTGCTTATGCCTCCTGGAGGCAAGCTCACGCGCATTTATTCTAGGGACGGCTATGTCTTTAATAATGGCGCAAACGATTTGCAGATTCTTGTTGCCTATGTGAATCCTGGACTCACGTTCGATAAGACCACGATGAAGTGGGATGTTGCGATGCCTGCTACCAAGGAGGCTCCATATACGGATCAGCCAGCAAATGGAAGTAATTGGGTGTTTACTGATGGCCACAAGTTCAAAGTCCTTACGAACAAGGAATATGCGGGTAACCTCATGTTCTATACTCAAAAGGATATTGACTGGAATTACTGGGTTGATGCCAGTTTCCAGGGCTCTTGGATTTCTAAGGGTACAATCAAGGTGGGCGGCCATTTCAAGTTGGCGGGTCAGGTCATTGCGAACAATTTGAGGTTTGATGCCGATATTACGGGCGATTTCCGTTATGTGCCGTTCGATCCGCCTATATTGAACATTGACCCGGAAGTGCTCCAGAATGGTGCGTTCCCCGAAAACAACGACGATTCGGAAATTCCGATATCGCTTGATACTGTTTCGCTCACGACAGTCAAATTCAATTACTGCTTTGACTTGAATCCGTCGCTTTCGACTGCAAATGCTGCTGACTTCAAGAAGACGACGAAGTCAGAGTTCCCTGTATGCGAATGGAACGATACGACGTGGAGCTACGTCTATGAAAATGACGATCCCTCTATGCCTATAATAGATAGCGCGTATGCAAGTCATGTTGTCCATCATGATTCCGGCTATGTAGAAATTGCTGCTGGCGACCTTACCCCTACCGATGCGTATAAGGCGTATCTGCACGTTCTTATTGATGGTGTTGCGGAAGGTGAAGAATTCTTGCACATGAAGATATTCAACCTTGCGGGTGCAGTGCTCCCGGGTAACCTGCTTGAAGGTCACTTCACGCTGAAGATTATCGATTCGAACAACCCGCCGGTGGCAGGTGCATCTAGCGTGACGGGTACCGAAGATGTGGTGTACACCTTCAAGAAGACTGACTTCGCGTATTCTTCGAGCAAGGACTACGCGGAGACGGGCGTTATTATTGCGACGCTCCCGGGCAAGGGTACGTTGAAATACAAGAACGGCACCGTTACCGCAGGCCAGTTCATTCCGGTGGATTCCATCGGCGATCTCAAGTACACGGGCAAGAAGGATGATTACGGGACCCCTGCCACCACGTTCCAGTTCAAGGTGAAAGACGAGATGAATTCCACCTCGGGCGCGGCCGTGATGACTGTGAATCTCGCTGCGGTCAACGACGCTCCGAGCGCTACGGCTAGCGAGTTTACCATTGCGGAAAACTCTGCGGTGAATGCTACCGCTACGGGTTCCCTCGTGGTGAAGGATGTCGACGACAATACGTTCGTGTACAGCCTGGTGGGCGGTGCTACCAACGTGTTCAAGATTGACCCCTCTACGGGTGAAATCAAGGTGAAGTCCGCGGTTCTCGATTACGAAACCAAGTCGACCTACACGGTGACGGTGCACGTGCGCGACATGAGCTCCACGACCACCCTTGCCGATACGCTTTCGTACAATGTCACTGTGACCATCCGCGTGACTGACGTGAACGAAGCTCCGACAATTCAGGAAACCGTGTTTACGCTTGACGAAAATTCCCATGTGGGAGACTCCGTGGGTGTGGTCGTTGCATCTGACCGCGATACGGCTGCGGTATTCCGCATTCTCACATACTCCATCATTGAGACGGATGTGCCGTTCGTGATGGATTCCGCGACCATCAGGGTCAAGGATTCCACCAAGCTGAACTACGAAACCAACCCCGAGTTTACGTTCCATGTGGTGGTTACCGACCAGGATGGACTTTCCGATACGGCGCTCATTACGGTGACGCTTAACGACGTGAACGAACCGCCTCATTTCGTAGACAAGACTCCTACGCTTTCTGTAGAAGAGAACTCTCCTGCAGAAACAAGTGTCGGTACCGTTGCCGCTACGGATGTGGACGATGGAGATGTCTTGACCTACTCCATTGTGGATCCTACGGGAACGTTCTACGTTGTTCCTGAAACGGGCGAGGTGAAGGTAATTGCCGACAGTACCCTTGATTACGAGACCAAGGCTACATACACGGTGCAGGTTATTGTGACGGACAAGGATGGCCTTACCGATACGGCGACGGTTACTATCAATGTAATTGACGTGAACGAGGCGCCTTCTATCGAAGATGCGGTGTTCGCGATAGACGAGAATCCGCATAAGGGCGATTCTGCGGGCGCCGTCACTGCATCGGATCTTGACACTGCGGCGCAGTTCCGCATACTCACTTACGAGATCATAGAGACGGACGTGCCGTTTGAACTGGATTCCAACATCATCAGGGTGAAGGAACCTGGCAAGCTGGACTACGAGACGGATTCCGTGTTCACGTTCCATGTGGTGGTTACCGACCAGGATGGCCTTTCTGATACGGCGACGATTACGGTGAACCTCAACGATACTCCGGAACCGCCCAAGTTCGAAGACAAGACTCCTACATTTACTGTTGACGAGAATGTTCCTGCCGGTACGTTTGTCGGTACGGTTACTGCAAGCGATATTGATGTCGATGACACGCTCACTTATAGCATCAATGACCCGACCGATACCTTCGTGATGGACCCTGTGACGGGTACTATTACCGTGAAGGCCGATAGCACTATCGATTACGAGACCAAGAACGAATACACGGTGACTGTCGTGGTGACCGACAAGTACGGCTATACCGACACGGCGACCGTGACCATCAAGGTGAACGACGTGAACGAAGCTCCGGTTGTTCCCGACCAGACGATTACGGTCAAGGAAGATGCCGAGGTGGGTTCCGAAGTGGGCCACATCAAGGCGAGCGACCCCGATACGCTCACTCCGGAATACAGCCACCTGACCTACGAACTCGTGGGCGAGAGCGAGCAGTTCATTGTGAAGGAAGACGGCACCGTGGTGCTCAAGAAGGAACTCGACTATGAGACGGATTCCGTGTACGTGATCAAGGTGCGCGTGACCGACGGCGAACTTGCCGATACTGCGCTTGTGACCGTGAAGGTGGGCAACGTAATCGAGAAGTCCGAGGTGGAAATCACCCGCGCCGAGACCCGCGATTCCGTGTGGCTCAATCCCGATACGGTGTACATCAATACGACCGACCTCTGCATCGAATGGAAGGCCGACGGCAAGCTGATGGGCCCCGATTGCGACCTCAAACTGGAAGAGGGCAAGAACATCATCGTGAAGGAATTCAAGGGCCCAGGCAAGGACGTTCCCGGCGTGGATACGCTTATCGTGTTCGTGAGCACGCAGAGCCCCATCGTGACCGTCACGGCGGTTGTCGACGACGGCAAGAAGCCGAACATATTCACGATTGTCGAGAAGCAGGAATCCGCCGACACCTCGTTCTACGTGAACTCCAGGAAGAACGATATCCAGGTGAAGGTGCAGGACCCGGTATCGGGTGCCAGGGACTCGTTTGTCGTGAAGCTCAACCTCGATACTGTGAACATTCCCGCGAAGACGTTCACGAGCACGCTTGACGGCTTTACCAGCGCCGGGCTCACCCTGAACGAGAAGCCTGCCTCGGGCGTAACGCACACGCCCGTGAACGACGAAAAGATTGCGGTGAGCTATACCGAGGTGGTGAACGGCCAGGAACTCACGGTAACCTACTACACCGACAAGAGCGGGAACATCATCGAGAGCGCCGACGGCGTGAAGGTGATGACCGTTGCCTACGAGACGGAAGTCGGCGGCAAGAAGGTGACGATTTCGTACAGCGTGGACGCCGTGACGGGCGATGTGGTGAAGACTTCTGGCGGGTACGCGAAGCCGGAAGGCTCCGCAATCGAGAGCAGCAGCTCGGGCAAGGACGGCGACAAGTCTAGTTCTTCGGGCAAGTCCGAAGGCAAGGATAGCGGCGATGCCGATGCGCTCGAGAATGCCGTGGTGTTCACGGTTACCTACGACTACGTTGACGATTCCGGCAACACGATTACGGTGGCGTACGGCGTGGATGCCGAAGGCAACCTCGTGAAGAACGAGGACGGCAACCTCGGCTACGAGGTGAGCTACACCTACAAGAACAAGTACGGCAATTCTGCCACGCAGTCCGTGTTCATCGTGCTCGACCAGGTGCCGCCCAAGGTGGAGATCCTCTTCCCGGCGGAAGGCGACGTAATCTACTCGAACTTCGTGGACGTGAAGTGGACCGTGGATATCGGCGACGGCCGCGGAGCCGTTGTGCAGGATACCCTCATCACGCAGGGCCTCGTGAAGGGCGGCAATGCCATTGTGCGCTTCTACCGCGACAAGGCGGGCAACGAGGCGAGCGACACCATTCGCGTAATCATGAAGAACGCGAAGGACGTGGATATTGCCATCGAGCAGCCGGTGACCGAGATTTCGAAGGACAAGGTTGCTGAGTTCTACGCGACGAGCGAGCCCGAAGATGGCCAGACGTTTGCCGTGACCATCTACAATTCCAAGGCCGACAAGGAAATCGAGACGATTGTGGGCGGAAGCTTCGACAACAAGGCGGGTAGCGGTGACGAACCTTACCCGGGACTTGAAGGGCACTTGGGCCCGACTCTCGGGATAGAGACGAAGGTGCCTACCATAAATGCCGTGGGCGGCCTTGCCACCCTCGACGACATCATCGGCTCGGACGGCCTTGTGCCGCTTGAGGGCGTGGATGCCGAATCTAGCGCGAAGGTGACCGTGGACGAGTACCTGCGGGACTACTGCACCGACGAGTTTGCAGAGAACGCGGGTTCCGACATCACGAAGGCGAACCTCTACACCACCAAGATGTACGTGAAGATATGGATATACACGAGCCTCGGGCAGTTTGTGGACTACTACTCGTTCACTCAGGACCTGGACAACCCGGACTACGTGAATGACGCGGGCCTCTTGACGCTCTATTTCGAGATGAAGCCCGACCGCGACGGCAACGTACGTTCCGAGGAGGGGCGGCTCTATGCTACGGGCGCTTACGTGTACCGCACCGAAGTCGAGATGAAGTCCACGCTCCGTTGCTCCGTGCCCCCGTTTGTCGAGACCTCCAAGGGGTTTGCGCCCGAGAAGGCCTCCAACGAGAAGGGGGCGGTCCGCTCCGTCAAGGAAGACCTGCTGAAGAGCTTCGGCTACAAGCGCCCGAACATGAAATAGTGCATAGAGAGTTGGTAGATGGTGAAAATTACCCGCCCCGGAATGAGGCGGGTAATTTTTTGTAAAACGACTGGGTGCGTCATCCTGAGGGGCGAAGCCTCGAAGGATCCAGACCCGATGTTTTGACGAAAACGTCGTTTTGTAAAATTTTATTTTACAGAGAAGCGTGATTTACGTCACAATCGAGGCGAAATGTCCCGGAAAACGGCCTGAATTGTTCCATTTTTTTTGCAATAGCTCTTTGAATGTAACAATTTTTTAGTATTTTTACTAATGTGTGGGGATTTGGTTGTAACCTTATCCTGTGGTGGATAGTATGAAGAAGAAAATACTCGGACTTGCAATATTCCTAATTGGAATATCTTTCCCGTCGCTTGTCTTTGCTAAGGCAAGTGTTGCCCCGTTACAGTTTACGGGAGTGTCTTCGGACCAACAACAGGCTCGATGGGATTCCCTAATGAAGTATAAGATTTGGGGAACGCAGTACATTTCTATCCGAGAAAACGTATCCATTTCGGATAGTATCGGTTATAATGGAACTACCGGTGATTTGACATTTGAAAACCAGCTTCACCATCTTGGTGGACCCACGATTGTGGGTGGAAATATGACTTACGATAATGGATCGTATGACACGTTGTCTGCTGGTCCTGTTCGTGTTCTTGGTAACTTGAGAATATCGAACCAAGATAATAACAGAATGCAGGGAAATTGGTGTGTAAAGGGGAGCATTACTCAGCAATACAACAATGGATCTCTTCAGGCTTGGGATAATCTTGTTACGGGAAAGGTCTATTCGGATAATTATACCTTGTCGAAATCTGGTGGAAATTATTCCGCTTGCCCTCCTGATGTTCCGCCTTTAGAGGATTTGTTTGTGCCTACTTTGCCGACACCGGGAAGTTGGGGTACTGCGTTCACGATGACTTCAAATTATCAGAATGAAGTTAAGTATATCCATGTACCTCCTGATTCCGTGGAACGGAATGCGTATGGTACTTATGATATGTACATTACTGAATTCCGTGCTGGGGGCTCAACGGGTAAAAAGCTGTATGTGATAATGCCTCCTGGCGGAAAACTGACTCGTATTTTTTCGGAAAATGGATTCCTGTTTGATAATTCTGCAAACGATATGAAAATCCAGGTGGTATATGTTGCGGAAGGTACGAAGTTTGAAGGCGGCCAATGGGATTTGTCAAATACAAATGATTTTTCGTATTTGAGCAATGCTGAATATTCCGGTAATCTCCTTTTCTATACGAGTAAAGATATTCAATGGGATTACTGGAAGGATGCTTCGTTCCAGGGAACGTGGATGACGACGGGTAAGTTGACTGTTGGTGGTCACTTCAAGTTGGCTGGTCAGCTTGTTGCAAACCAATTGCAGTTCCAGGCCGATATTAAAGGTGATTTCAAATATATGCCGTTTGATCCGCCTTGGATTGATATCAACCCCGAAGCTCGTAGCTGGGGCACAGTCTATGAAGGCATTTCCGGCCCGCAGCCTCTTACGATTGTTTTGAATGAAGCCCCGACTACTAACGTCAGTTTCAAGTACTGCTTTGTGTTTGATGGTGACCAGGCTTACAACAGGGATACCGATCCGGATTCGTTGCATGCTTGGGGTAGTCTGGCCGATGTTGTTGTGAGTGCAATTCCTGTGTGTAACGGAACTTCCGTGTATGAAACGGTTGAATTCCCCAAGGGTCAAACTGTGCCGACAAAGACCGTTTCTGTGTCTGTGCAGAATGATAATGTTGAGGAATGGACAGAATTCTTCAAGATACGTGTGTTTGACATGGTAGGTGCGGTTCTTCCAAACAAAAAGCGTGAGGGTGAATTCTTTATTGAAATTGATGACGACGACAAGGCTCCTAAGGGGAAAGATACTGTTTTTGTTGCTGTCGAAGACTCGGATAGCCCGTTTGAAAAGTTCCCGGCGACGACGGGTAATGGTGCTGCTTTGGACGAATTCCAGGTGAAGATAGAGTCCTTGCCGATGAAGAATGGCAATGTTGTTGGAACGCTGACGTTTGACGGTGTGGTTGTTGATGCAAATGCCATTGCTAACGGATTCATTATTTCGAACGAAGATGTTGGCAAGCTTGTCTATCGCGGAGAAGAAAATGCTTACGGCGATAACAAAGCTTCGTTTACCTATAGGATTATTAGCAAGGACGTTTCCGCTACAGTCGCCAATACGGTTACTATAAATATTTCTGCGGTAAACGATGCACCGACAGCGTTGAATGCGACATTCACAATTGATGAAAATAGCGTTGCTCCGACCAAGGCTAATGGTAAGATTAATGTGGATGACGTTGACGACACCGAGTTTACCTATGCCTTTGATACTGGTGATGCCAACTACACTAAGGTTAGTTCCCTGTACACAATCAATGCGTCTACGGGTGAGATTTCTCCGAAGAGTGGCGCTACTCTGAATTACGAATCCGCTGATAGCGTTTTGACAATTAAGGTCAAGGTGACTGATGCTGCATCCACGACTGGTGGTACGGGCAAATTGACAGCAACGTCAACTGTGACCATCCGGATGATTGATGTGAACGAAGCTCCGACAATTACAGACAAGGGCCCGTTCAATGTGGATGAAAATGTTCCTAAGAATACTGTTGTTGGCCAGGTGAAGGCTACTGATCCGGATGTGAACCCCAATTTCAAAAAGCTCACATACACCATCGATGAAAACACGAACAGCAGCACTGCAGACGACGTTCCGTTTACCATTGGTACGGATGGTACCATTAGGGTTTCTGAAGACGATGCTCTTGATTTCGAAACGAAGTCTGTTTGGACTATCCATGTGACAGTCTCCGATGGAGAATTCGAGGACCATGCCGAAGTCATCATCAATATCAACGACTTGAACGAACCGCCCCATATTGACGACATCCAGGATGAATACAACGTTGTCGAAAATACTCCGAATACCACCGTGTTTGCTTCTATCAAGATTACGGACCAGGATGCCGCCGATGACAAGGATGCGTTTACGGTGACGTTGACTGACCTGTCTACGACTTCCGGTGTTACGGCAAGCCAACTCTTCAAAGCGACTGTCGTGGAAAATGACGACCATTCTCTCAGAATCGTTATTACTGTGGATGATAGCGAAAAGCTTGACTATGAAGCCCTGCTTAAGAATGGTGCCAGCGACGTGTATTATGATGTTCGCCTTACGCTTACGGACCATAATGACAACGGCACGCAAAACACTGTTACTGCGGATACAAGAATTTACGTGACGGATGAAAACGAGAAGCCGACCGCCAAGGATGGCAACTTCACTATTCCAGAAAACTCTCCGGTGAATACATTTGTGGGTAAGGTCGAGGCTTCTGATCCGGATACGGCCAATGCGGCATTTGGTACGCTCTACTACAGCTTTGTGGAAACGACGAACCAGTTCGTTATCAATAACACCACGGGCGAAATTCGCGTGAAGAGCGGTGCCGTGCTTGACTACGAAACGACTCCGAACCACAAGATTACGTTGCATGTGAACGTGACTGACAATCAGTATACAGAAACTGCGACTGTTGTCGTGACGCTTACCGACGTGAACGAACCGCCGGAGATTATTGATGACGGCAAGGATTACGAAGTTGTCGAAAATACTGCCGAAAATACGGAAATTGCCCGCCTTGAAATCAAGGATGTGGATGCTGCCGATGCGAACTTCGCGACATCCCTGAAGGTGTCTCTCGCGGATAACGCTTCGCATGCCCTTAAGGCGGAAGACCTGTTTGAGACTGTTGTCAAGTCTGAAGGCGGAAAGACCTATGCCGTGATTCAGGTCAAGAGCGTGCCGAACTTCGAAGAGGTTATGAACAAGAATGCTCAAGATTCTGTGTTCAATGTGACCATTACCGTGAAGGACCGTCAGGGTGCTGCCGGTTGCGATTCTGTCAAGCTGGAAAAGAAGATTACCGTGCGTGACGATAATGAAGCCCCGATTATTGCCGAAACCCCGATCTACACGGTCAAGGAAAACTCCGCCGCTGGAACTTCTGTCGGCAAGGTTGATGCCTTCGATGAAGACCTGTGGAAGAAGCTGACCTTCACGCTGGTGGACATTCCGGGTGGCGATAATGTTGCAAGTCTGTTCAATATTGATAACAACGGTAACATTACGGTTGCTGCTGGTGCAAATCTTGACTACGAGAAAAAGAACGAGTACAGGGTGACTGTTGTCGTGACGGACAATGGTGAAGATAGGGGCTTTACTAACCTTTCTGATCAAGCCACCATCACCATCCAGGTGACCGACGAAGACGAAAAGCCTGGCTTCGACGACAAGTACCCGGTATTCGAAGTTGCCGAAAATTCCAAGGCCGGTACGAATGTCGGTACCGTTACTGCGAGCGATGACGACTGCGCGGATGGAAACTGTGCTGCCTTGACCTACACGCTTGTTGCCGATACTGCGGCCGCCAGCAAGAACGATTACAAGGAATTCAAGATTAATGCTACCACGGGCAAGATTACTGTTGCCAAGGATAGCACGCTGAACTACGAAGTGAAAAATGTCTACTACGCTCTCGTGATTGTTTATGATGGCGATCCGTCCGATGCTAACACGTTGAAGGATACGGCCCGCGTGACCATCAAGATTACGGATGCGAACGACAAGCCGGTAATTGAAAACAAGGTTGTGTCCGTGCCTGAAAATTCGAAGGCGGGAACAATTGTCGATACAATTCCTGCGAAGGATGAAGATACTTGGTCCAGCCTTACCTATAGTTTGGCTGATGTGAATCCGAATGACCAGGTGGCCAAGCTGTTCACGGTCGATAATAACGGTGTTATCAAGGTTGCCAAGGACAGCACGCTGGATTACGAAACCCGCGATGAGTACCAGGTGTGGGTTATCGTTACCGATAATGGTGCATCTAGGGGCTTTGACAACCTTTCCGATACTGCTGTCGTGACCATCAAGGTCAGCGACGTGAACGAACCTCCTGAGTTCATTGACGATAACAAGCCGAGCTACACTGTGGCCGAAAATACCGCAACGACTACGGAAGTAGCCCGTTACGAAATCAAGGACCCGGATGCGGCTGATGCCAATTTCGCAACATCCCTGACGGTTTCCATCAAGGATAAGAATGGACAGCATTCCACCTTGGCTGAAAGCCTGTTCGGATTTACTGTAGAGTCGTCTTCTGCAGGGACCTTCGCCGTAATCCGTGTTATCAAGTCTCCGGATTTCGAAGCGATTATGGATGCTAATGGTGACACGCTGTTCAACGTGACTCTGACCTTGAAGGACCTGGCTGGCGATTCTGCCAAGCTTGAAAAGAAGATTTACGTGACCGACGTGAACGAGAAGCCGACTATTGATGACTTCAACGAAACGATTGACGAGAATCTCCCGAACGATACTCCGGTAGGCACGCTTGTTGCTACTGATCCGGATACCAAGAATGAGGTCTTCAGCAAGCTGACTTACGCAATTCTCGACGCTGAGACGGTTCCGTTCTACCTGGATGGCAACGTTATCAAGGTGAAGGATTCCGAAGCACTGAACTATGAAGTGGCGAAGGAGTTCCAGTTCAAGGTTACTGTTTCGGATATAGATTACAGCGATACCGCGACTGTTACCATCAAGCTTAACGACGTTGACGAAAATCCGAAGATTATCATTGACGATGGCCCCGATGGCGAAGACGACTCTGACTCGCTCTGCATTGCAAACTGCGACACGACTGGTCGCGGAAGCGGTCCGGACAAGATCCTCACCGTGGGTGTCAACGAGAATGTGCCGACGGCTACAGTGGTGTTCGAATACGTTGTGTCTGATGAAGACCGCGATGAAGTCACTCGCCTGACGGGCTCCCTGAAGGACAATAAGGTTTCCGGTGCGGATTCCCTCTTTACGGCTGAAGTGAAGAAGGTCGGCAATAAGTGGAAAATTGTTGTCTCCGTGATCGATAGCGCAAGGCTCGATTACGAAAAGGTCAAAGAATCGCATGAGGTCACTGTGTATGTGACCGACCCGACTGGTCGTCAGGATTCCATCGTGCGTATTATCCAGGTGCGTGACGTGAACGAGGCCCCGACGGTCGAGGATGCTGAATTCGTGGTTGACGAGAACTCCAAGAAGGGTGACTCTGTTGGCGTTGTTGAGGCTAGCGACCCCGACGTGCTGAATCCGGCGTTCGGTACGCTCTACTACTCGCTGCTCGAATCTGCCTCGGGTGCCGATACGCTGTTCAATATCGACAACAACGGTAAGGTTACGGTTGCAGAGAGTGCAAACCTGAACTACGAACAGAAATCCGAGTACGTCGTGAATGTCCGTGTGACCGACGGAGATCTTTCCGACACGGCTACCGTGACCATCAGGCTCAAGAACGTCAACGAAAATCCGAAGATTATCATTGACGACGACGAGGACGGCGAAGACGACAGCGACTCGCTCTGCGTTGCCAACTGCAGGGATACGACCGACCGTGGCGTTGACCCCGAAGGCAAGAAGACTCTTACCGTGGGTGTCAGCGAAAATGTGCCGACCTCTACCGTGGTTGTGCAGTACGTAGTTGCCGACGAAGATGCTGGCCAGGTGGATAGCCTTACGGCCACGCTGCTCGACAACAAGAATACCGGTGTCGACTCGCTCTTTACCGTGACTGTCAGGGAAGACCCGATTAGCGGAAAGCAGGTGGTTGTAATTACGGTGAAGGATAGCGTGAAGCTTGACTACGAGAAGATCAAGCCGGAACACGAAGTGTCCATCGTGGTGACTGACCCGGATGGCCTTGCCGATACGCTTGTGCGCGTTATCAGGGTTATCGATGTGAACGAACCGCCGACATTTGAAACCTGGCCGTTCGAGTTCGTGGAACACAACGAACCGGGTACTGTCGTGGGCCATGTCGAACATGGTGAAGACGTGGATACCATGGCTGTGTACGGCCCGAGCACTCCGGAGAACTACATCCACGACAAGTTCGAACTGACCGGCGGTGCAGACGGTGCCGATACGCTGTTCAAGCTGTTGCCGAACGGCGACCTGGTTGCCCTGAAGACGTTCGACTTCGAGACGGACCCGCATGAATACGTCATCTACATTTCCTTGATGGATACGCTGATGCCGGAACTCGTGGAAACCGACACGGTCTGGATTACGCTCAAGGATCTGAACGAACAGCCGAAGATTGTGACGGACTCCGTGCGCGTGGAAGAGAACGTGCCGAAGGGTACGCCGATCGATACCATCAAGGCCGAAGATCTTGACCTGTACGATACCGTGCTCACGTTCACGCTGGTCGAGGACAAGAGCGGTTGCTTCGAGGTCTCTGAACGCGGCGTGGTCACTGTGAAGGTTGACAACTGCCCCGATCTGGACTACGAGAAGAACAACGAGCTCCCGATTACGGTGAAGGTGACCGACAATGGTACCAATGGCTCGGGCGAAGAACCCAAGTCCGATACCAAGACGATTATCGTGAAGATTACCGACGTGAACGAGAATCCGGAAATTCCGGACCAGACCATCACGGTTTCCGAAGATACCAAGATCGGTACCGAGATTGGCGTGATCGAGGCGTCTGACCCGGATACTTCGAAGGCCTACGGTACTCTGACCTACGAACTTGTGGAAGAAAGCACGACGTTCGAGGTAAAGGAAGACGGTACGGTTATCCTCAAGGATTCTCTGGACTACGAGAAGGATTCCGTGTACACCATCAAGGTGCGCGTGACCGACGGCGAACTTTCGGATACGGCGCTCGTGACCATCAAGATTGGCAACGTGTTCGAGACTCCGGAAGTCGAGATTACCCGCGCCGAGACTGTGGATTCCACCTGGAAGAGCCCGGATACGCTCTACATCAATACGACGGATATCTGCATCGATTGGGAAGCGCGTAACAAGAAGAGTGGCGCCGTGCTGAAGGATACTACCGAGTGCATGCTGCTCGAAGAGGGCGAGAACGTCATTATCAAGAAGTTCGAAGACCCGACGATGGACAAACCGGGCTACGATACGCTCGTGGTCTACGTGAGCAAGGCTACCCCGATTGTGTCTATCCGCAAGGTTGTGGACGATGCCGACCTGCCGAACATCTTCACGGTGGTGCAGGAATCCGAGAAGACCGATACCTCGTTCTACGTGAACGACCCGAGGAACGACATCGTTGTGACTGTGACGGACCCGGTTTCTGGTTCTACCGAATCGTTCACCACGAGGGTTGAACTCGATACCGTGAGCGTGCCCAAGAAGACGTTCACGAGCACGATGGCCGGCATTACGGACTTTGGCCTCGCGCTGACCGACAATCCGGCCTCGGGCACGAGCCGCACGCCTATCAACGGCGAGAAGGTCGCCATCTCTTACACCGAAGAGGTGAACGGCCACAAGGTGACCGTGACTTACTACACCGACGACAAGGGCGAGATGATTGCCAACGACCAGGGCGTGGTGGAGATGACGGTCTCTTACACGGATACCATCGGTGGCCATCCGGTGACGATTTCTTACCAGGCTGATGCCGTTACGGGTGCAGTCATCAAGACTACTGGCGGGTACGCCGGTCGCGGCGAATCTTCTGCCGAGAGCAGCAGCTCGGGCAAGGATGGCTCCGGCACTTCTGCGGGCAAGGACGAAGGCAACTCCAGCAGCTCGGGCAATTCCGATGGCAAGTCCAGTTCTTCGAAGAAGTACGAGAACGAAGTGGTCTTCACTGTGTCTTACGAGACGGTCGATGAGGCCGGCAACGTGATGATGGTTTCTTACGGCGTGGATGCCGAAGGCAACATCGTGCGTAACGAAGACAACAACATCGGTTACCTGCTCACCTACAGCTACAAGAACAAGTTCGGCAACACTGCTACGCAGTCGCTGTTCATCGTGCTCGACCAGGTGCCGCCGAAGGTCAAGATCCTTTACCCGACGGAAGGCGAGGTCGTGTACTCGAACTTTGTGGATGTGAAGTGGACTGTGGATATTGGCGATGGCCGTGGCCCGATTGTCCAGGATACCCTCATTACGCAGGGCCTTGTGAAGGGCGGCAACCCCATCGTGCGCTTCTACCGCGACAAGGCGGGCAACGAGGCTAGCGACACGGTGCGCATCATCATGAAGAATGCGAAGGATGTGGATATCGCTATCGAACAGCCGGTTACCGAAGTCTCGAAGGACCAGGTGGCCGAGTACTATGCCACTCACGAACCTGAGCCGGACCAGACGTTCGCTGTGACGCTCTACAACCCGAAGACCGACAAGGAAGTGGAAACTGTCATCGGTGGCAGTTTCGACAACAAGGCGGGTAGCGGCGACGAACCGTATCCGGGTCTCCCGGGTCACCTTGGCCCGACTCTTGGAATCGAGACGAAGGTGCCTACGATAAATTCTGTGGGCGGCCTTGCTACCCTCGACGACATTGTGGGCTCGGACGGCCTTGTTTCGCTGGAAGGCGTGGATGCTAACTCCGGCAAGAAGGCTACAGTGGAAGAGTACGTGCGTGACTACTGTACCGACGAGTTCGCTGAGAACGTGGGTTCTGACCTTTCTCGCGTGAACCTGTACAAAACCAAGATGTACGTGAAGATCTGGATTTACACGACTCTGGGTGACTTTGTGGACTACTACTCGTTCACTCAGGATCTGGACGATCCGGACTACATGAGCGATGCGGGCCTCCTGACGCTGTACTTCGAAATGAAGCCGGATAGGGATGGTAACGTGCGCACGGCATCGGGACGCCTGCTGGGTACGGGTGCCTACGTGTACAAGACCGAGGTCGAGATGAAGTCCATTCTGCGCTGCTCCGTGCCTCCGTTTACCGAGAACGACAAGGGTGTCTGGGGCCCGTCGAAGGCTTCCAACGAGAAGGGCTCGGCACGCTCCGTTAAGGAAGACATGCTGAAGAACTTCGGTTACAAGCGCCCCGAAAAGAAGTAACCGCAGAGACGTCGTTGCGGGCCCGCAGATGCGGGCTTGGCGATTGCTGATAAATATTTTCCCCACCGTTGCGTGGGGATTTTTTATTATTGGGGCTATGCTTATAGGTTGTCATCTTTCGAGTGCTGCGGGCTTCAAGGCGATGGGCGAGGACGCCCTCTCCATAGGGGCCAATGTGTTTCAGTTTTTTACCCGCAACCCGCGTGGAGGGAGTGCAAAGCCTTTCGATAAACAAGATGCGATGGCGCTTGTGAACCTGATGCGCGAGAACAAGTTCGGGCCTGCGCTGGCACACGCACCCTACACGCTGAACCCGTGTGCGGCCGACCCGGGGTTGCGCGACTATGCCCGCGATGTTATGAAGGACGACTTGTGGCGCATGGACCATTTCCCGGGCGCGATGTACAACTTCCACCCCGGGAGCCACGTGAAGCAGGGTGCCGAAAGGGGAATTGAGCTGATTGCGGAACACCTGAACGCGATTCTGCGACCCGACTTGAAGACGTTGGTTCTCTTGGAGACGATGGCGGGGAAGGGAAGCGAGGTGGGCAGGACCTTCGAGGAATTACGGGCCATTATCGACCGCGTGGAACTGCAGGACAAGCTTGGGGTCTGCCTGGATACCTGCCACGTGCACGACGGCGGCTACGACATCGTGAACCGCCTGGACTGGGTGCTGGAACAGTTCGACAAGGTTATCGGGCTCTCGCGCCTGCGGGCGATACACCTGAACGACAGCAAGAACCCGCTGGCGAGCCACAAGGACCGGCACGAGGTCATCGGTGCGGGTTTTATCGGGCTGGAGGCGCTTGTACGCGTGGTGAACCACCCCGCATTGCGCCATTTGCCGTTTTATCTGGAAACCCCGAACGAGTTGCCGGGGTACGCTAAAGAGATTGCATTGATGCGCTCATCCTCGTCATTCTGACGACCGAAGGGAGGAAGAATCCAGGCCTGGATCCTTCGGCTTTGCCTCAGGATGACGTTTTGTGCGTAAAAAACGCAAATTTTTGCTTTTTTTCTAAAAAAAATCCCTTGACAACGAGTAAAGAATATCTATATTTGGGGGCGTCTAACAGACGATGCTTCATAGCTCAGTTGGTAGAGCCCGCGACTGTTAATCGCGTTGTCCTTGGTTCGAGTCCAAGTGAAGCAGCTTAGAACCCCGTTCGAAAGAGCGGGGTTCTTTGTATTTGCTATATTGGTAATATATGATTAAGAACCTGCTTATCGCAATTCTCGCTGCCGCTGTTTTTACGTTTGCGGCCGACCCCGTGACTGTTGAAGCCCGCCTGACCGAAATCCCGGGCAAGATGCCGAGCAACGACCTGTACAGCTATGTGTACGTTTTCAAGTACAAGGTGCAGAAGGTTGTCTCTGGCAAGCTCGACGCGAAGGAAATCCTCGTGGGTGTCTACAACCCGCTCATCGCCCGCGGCAAGGTCAAGGACAAGATGGCCGACAAGAGCAAGGGCAACGTGGGCGAGTTCAAGGCGAAGGCCAAGCACACGCTCAAGCTTGTTCCGCTCGAGGGCAACTGGGACGGCGCTGTCGAGGATGAATACTTTGACGACGAAGCCCCGCGCTACCTTGCTATCGAAGTGAACGAGTAGGTCGTGGTCTTTTCTTCGCAGATTTTCCTGTTCTATTTTTTGCCGACGTTCCTGGTCGGCTACTTTGTGCTGATGCGCGCCGGGGTGAAGCATTCCGGCCTCAATTTCTTTATCACGATTTTCAGTTACATCTTTTACGGCTGGCTCGAACCGTGGCTCGTCTTTTTGATGTTCGGTTCCACGCTCGTGGTGTACGTGAGCGGGCGGTTTATTTCTGCACCGGGCGCGAGCAAGCGCCAGCGTAACTTGGCGCTCCTTGCGGCGATTGTCGTGAACCTCGGCGCGCTCGGCTTCTTCAAGTACTACATGTTCGGCATGGGCGTTATCAACGACGTGGCGGCGAAGCTCGGTTGCGAGCCGTTCTCGGTGATGACGGTGCTGTTGCCGGTAGGCATTTCATTCTATACGTTCCAGTCCATGAGCTACGCGATTGACGTGTGGCGTGGCACTGCCCCTCCGGTCAAGGATTTCGTGACGTTCGCCTGCTACGTGGCGCTTTTCCCGCAGTTGGTTGCGGGCCCGATCGTGCGCTACAATACGGTGGCCGAAGAACTTGCGACGCGCACGCACACGCTCGAAAACTTCGTGCGCGGCATCATGTTCTTCAGTTTTGGTTTTGCCGAGAAGATTTTCCTTGCAAACCAGGTGGGCATTATTGCGGACCGCGTGTTTGCCGCCGATGCGCCGGGTGTTTTGAATACATGGTGGGGCGCCATCGCGTACATGTTCCAGATTTACTTCGACTTCTCGGCATATAGCAACATGGCGATTGGCCTCGGGCTTATGCTTGGGTTCCATTTCCCGCGCAACTTCAACGGTCCTTACCGTGCGGTGAGCATTACGGACTTCTGGAAAAAATGGCACATTTCGCTCACCAGCTGGTTCCGCGACTACCTGTACATTGCCCTCGGTGGAAATCGCGTGGGCAAGAAGCGCCTGTACTTTAATTTGTTCATGGTTATGTTCCTGAGCGGCGTGTGGCACGGCGCGAACTGGACGTTCGTTTGCTGGGGCCTGTACCATGCTGGCTTCATGATCCTGGAACGCGCGAACAACAAGAACGCTTTCTACTGGAAGGCCCCGAAGGTCGTACAGATCTTGATTACGCAGGTTATTGTGCTGTTCGGCTGGGTGTTGTTCCGCGCCGATAACATTGGCGAGGCTTGGCGCATGTGGAAGGCTATGCTCGGGCTCAACCCGGTGAGTGGCGCCGATGCCATCCTTACGGCCGAAATCTTCACGCCCACTTGCGTGGTGTTTATGGTCGTGGCCGCAGTCCTTTCGCTGTGGAAATTCCGCAGCTTTGACTGGTGCAACGGTGTGAAGCCCTGGAAGGCTGCTGTGGCGCTCGGACTCTTCGTTCTCGCGGCACTTGCCCTCTTTACGCAGAGCTACAATCCGTTCCTGTATTTCCAGTTCTAGGCCTCTTTTTGCCGGACTTTTTACTACATTGGGTAGTATGAGTGAAAACGTTCAGAATATGGATGAAATCGCCGAGGAAGTCGACGAAGAACTTCCGAAAGTGGAAAGCAGCGAGGACTTGGCCCGCATTATTCAGGCCCTGGTCTTTGCGTCCCCGGATATTGTGACCCTCAAGAAGCTCAAGGAGATTCTGGGTGACTTTTTGGATGCCCGCACCGTGTCGGATGCACTGATTGCGGCGAACGATTCCCTGAACAAGATCCAGTCGCCGTTCGAGATTGTGGAACAGGCGGGCGGTTACCGTTTCCGCACGCGCGCCAAGTACTACCCGTGGGTGCGCAAGTTGTTCCCGGAGGCGAATGCCCGCCGCTTGAGCCAGGCGGCCCTCGAGACCCTGGCCGTGATTGCCTACCAGCAGCCGATTACGAAGGCGGCCATTGAACAGGTGCGTGGCGTGTCGTCGGTGGACGGCCCTATCCGCAACTTGCTCGACAAGGGTTTTATTGCGTTGGGTGCCCGCGCCGAGACGGTCGGCAACCCCTACACGTACATTACCACGCAGGAGTTCATGAAGTACTTCGGCATCAACCGCATTCCCGAAGACTTGCCGCGCCTGCGTGAATTCAGCGAACTCCTGGAAGCGGGGAACCTGGTGCCGCAATATGCAAGGCAAGAGGCCGCGCCCGCGGAGCCGGTGGAACAGGAAGAGAACCCGGCACAGATTGAACTTTCGATGGGAGACCTGTAATGGCGGCTACTCCGCTGATGCAGCAGTATTACGAGATCAAGGCCCGAAATCCCGGATGCATCCTCTTTTTCCGGATGGGCGACTTTTTTGAACTTTTTGAAGACGACGCGCTGATAGCCTCCAAGATTCTTGGAATCACGCTGACATCGCGCAACAACGGCGCCTCCGGAGCGACTCCGCTTTGCGGGTTCCCGCACCATGCCGCCGACCGCTACGTGCCCAAGATGGTGGCCGCAGGCTACCGCATTGCCATTTGCGAGCAGGTGGAAGACCCGAAGCTCGCGAAGGGCATCGTGAAACGCGACATTGTGGAAATCATCAGTGCCGGCACCGCGATGAACGAGGCGAACCTGAACGCGAAGGAGGCGAATTACCTCTTTGCGTACATGCCTGCCCCTGCCGACCAAAAGACCGGCGTGGAAGACGCTGTATTCGCCATCGCCGACGTGACGACGGGTTACCTCGCTACCTGCAGGAGCAACGTGCAGGCGTTCGAATGCGAGTTCAGCCGCCGCATGCCCAAGGAAATCATTGTGCCGGAAGGCTGCAAGATTCCGCAGTCCGTGATGGACATGGTGAAGGCGGACAACGTGCTGGTAACGGAACTCCCCGCATTCATGTTTGGGGAGGAACAGAGCCGCGACGTTCTGTTTGGGCACTTCAAGGTGGAATCGCTTGTGGGCCTCGGGCTCGACGGGCGCGAGAACGAGTCTTGCGTCGCGGGCGCCATGATGGCCTACCTGATGGACCAGAAGAAGTCCGAGCTTTCGCACTTTACGACGCTCGAGATTTTGAATCTCGACGACTACATGACGCTTGACCCGAGCACGCTCAGGAACCTGGAACTCACGCGCCCGCTCAATGCCGACGACTATTCCAGCACGCTTTGCTACGTGCTCGACAACACGATTACCGCGATGGGCGGCCGCACACTCAAGGACTGGGTGAGCCACCCGCTTATTTCGGTGCCGCGCATTCGCGAGCGCGAAGAAGCAGTTGCGGAACTGGTTGGCAATCCTGTTGCGCTTGACGAACTGAAGGAATCGCTCACGAGCATTCTCGATATGGAACGCCTGATGGGGCGAGTTGGGAGTGGGCGTGCCAACGCGCGCGACCTTGCCGGCATGGGACGCTCCCTGATGCAGGCTTCGAAGGTGGCGGATGTGCTCGAAGGGCTCCGTTCCCCGATATTCGAGGGGCTGCGCGATACCTTGCAGAACGCCCGTGGCCGCGGCGAAGACCTGCTGAACAATTTCAATGACGACCTCCCGCTGACGGTGCGCGAGGGCGGCATGATCCGCCCGGGTGCGAATGCGGAACTCGACGCGATGAATGAGGACATCAAGGAACGCCGCGAGTGGATTGCCTCGCTGGAAGGCCGCGAACGCGAACGCCTGGGAATCCCCACGCTCAAGGTCGGCTACAACAGGGTGTTCGGCTACTACATCGAGATTACCAAGGCGCAGATGGCGAAGGCGACCGGCCCGATCCCTGAGGAATATATCCGCAAGCAGACGACGGTGAACGGCGAACGATACATTACGCCCGAGATGAAGGAATGCGAATCGGTCATCAACAATGCCGAAGTGAGCATCCATGCGCTCGAATACAAGATTTTCTGCGAGCTGCGTGACCGCGTGGACGGCTGGCGCGCCGAACTCCAGGACATTGCCGATGCGATTGCCCGCGTGGACACGCTGTACAGCTTTGCCCGCGCCGCACGCCGGTACAACTACGTTTGCCCCGAGGTGGTCGAGGAATGCGGAATCGAGATTAGGGGAGGTTTCCACCCCGTAATCGTCGCCGTGAACCCGGACCAGGAATTTATCCCGAACGATGTTTCCATCGACCCGGAAGGCACGCGTCTGATGCTCATCACCGGCCCGAACATGGCGGGTAAATCGACTTACCTGCGACAGACCGGGCTCATTGTACTGATGGCGCAGATTGGCTGCTTTGTGCCGGCGGAAAGTGCCCGCATTGGCGTGGTGGACCGCATATTCACCCGCGTGGGCGCGAGCGACCGCCTGAGCCGTGGCCTCAGTACCTTCATGGTCGAGATGATCGAGACCGCGAACATCTTGCGCAATGCGACCCCGCGCAGCCTCGTGCTTCTCGATGAAATCGGGCGCGGCACCAGCACGTTCGACGGGCTTTCCATTGCCTGGGCAATTGTGGAGACGCTCCACGACGAGCCTTCCCGCAAGGCGCTCACGCTGTTTGCGACGCACTACCACGAACTCACGGGACTTGTCGAAGGGCTCGAGCATGCGGGCAACTTCCAGGTGGCCGTGCAGGAGAAGGGCGACAAGCTGGTATTCCTCCACAAGATTCTTGCCGGAGCGTGCGATTCCAGCTATGGTATCCATGTGGCAGAAATGGCGGGCCTTCCGAACAATGTGGTCCGGAGGGCGCGCAAGATTCTGCTCCGCCTCGAGAAAGAGAAGATCGACCCGAGTGATGGTGCCGTGAAGAAGAAGCAGAAGGAACACCCGCAGCTCGACATGTTTGCTCCGCCCGACGAAAATACGCAACTTTTGAAGGATGAAATCCGCAGGCTCAAGCCCGAGGAAATGACCCCGATGCAGGCGCTGCAATGCTTGATGGACCTGAAACAGAATTACGGGAAGTAAATCGCCGGAGTGAACGATGATAGACTTCGCCACCTTGCAGGAATTTGTTTATAACAACCGGGTAATCGATTCGGATTACCACGGTTTGGAACATTGGCGGCAGGTGGAATTCAACGGCCTGTTGCTTGCGCCGAGAACCGGTGCCGACATTACCGTGGTGCGCTTGTTCGCGCTGTTCCATGACTGCAAGCGTGAAGATGACGGCTACGATGCTGTGCACGGCGAACGCGGTGCCGAATTTGCAAAGCAGTGCTTCGAGGAAAAACGCCTTGACATTACGCAGGAGCAGTTCGACAAGCTTTACTATGCCTGCAAAATGCATACGCACGAACGTAACAACGATGATGTCACTATCAGTACCTGCTACGATGCCGACAGGCTGGACCTGGGTAGGGTAGGGATACCGCTGAACCCTGAGAAAATGGCGACCGCGCTAGGTAGCAAGATTGCGAAGCGATCTTTGAAAGAGCATGTGTCGGTGTACGGCATGCGCGAATGGATACGAAAATTGAATTTACCTTGAGAGGTACAAAATATGCGCTTGAAAATAATGACGACTCTTCTGCTTGCTCTTTTTGCAAGTTCGTTTGCTGCTCCTGCTGCGAAGGCTCCTGCAGCAAAGGCTCCTGCTGCCCCTGCTGCGGCTGGTACACCTTCGGAAGTGAAACAGCTCCCTCCGGCTGTTGCCGATTCCCTCCCGTGGTTTGCCGCCCGTGAGTTGGGTGGTTCGAACATGCCCTTTACCCGTGCGCACCTCGAGAAGATTGCTGCCGGGTCTAACCGCGTGGCGCTTGTCTATTTTGCCACGTGGTGCGTGCCCTGCCGTGCCGGTATGAAGGCCCTGGTCAACTCCAGGCAGGAACTGGAACAGAACGGGATAAAGATTGTCCTCGTGAATGCGGGCGAACGCGAAGAGGCCAAGATCAAGAAGATGGTCGAATCCCTCGGTGCGAACGTGTTCCCGGTGGTAATTGACCCCTACAAGCGCCTTTCGGAAGGTATCGGGCTTATCAAGGAAGGCGAGAATATCGCGCTCCCCATGACGCTTGTCGTGAACCAGGCCGGAAAACCCGTGTTCATGATTGGGCAGGAAGGCATCGACTGGCCGTCGATTCTGTGGACAAAATAAGCCCTGCGCTCTTGAAAAATCGCTTGTAAATTCTAAATTTACGTCCACAAAATTAGTTATATGAAAATACTGGGCTCAAGGTGGGCCCTCTGGAGTATAAATGGCTATTAACTACCTGGATCTCCCTATCGGACGCAAGTACCCCTACGAGGTGGATTGCGTTGTGGAAATCGGCAAGGACACAAGTCTCAAGTACGAATATGACGAACGCCTGCACGTGTTCCGTCTGGACCGCTGCTTGCTCAGTTCCATGAGCTATCCTTGCACCTACGGATTTATCCCGAGCACCAAGGCCGACGACGGCGATGCACTCGACATGCTTATCTACAGCCCCGCTTCCATGATGACGGGAACGGTGTGCACCTGTCGCGTGATTGGCGCTCTCGACATGACCGACGGTGGCAAGAAGGACTACAAGGTTCTCGGCGTGCCGGTCTTTAACCCTAGGCCCATCAAGGACATAAGCGATGTCGACCAGATGTTCTTGCGCATTACGAGGAACTTCTTCCAGAACTACAAGGAACTGGAAGGCAAGGATGTGCAGATTGGCGAATGGCAGAATGCGCAGTTTGCCCGCGAACGCGTGATTGCCGCCCACAGGGCGTATTTCCAGAACCAGGTGCAGATTCCCGAGACGTTCTACCAGGAACCGGAGAGCGCGGAACATCTGCCGCCCGAGGAACTGATTTAGCGTATTTTTTTACTTTGTTGTTCTTTTTCTCTATGAAAAAGAATATATTTGAGAAAAACAGTTAAGCAGAATTTAATACAAGGAGAATAAATGAAAAAGTTGATTCTTGCAGCCGTTGCTGCGACTCTGATGCTTTCCTCTGGGGCATGGGCGGGTTTCTCCATCCATGTGGACAACAACAAGAAGAGCGAACGCCGCAACGATCCGCCTCCTCCGCCTCCTCCTCCGCGCGAGCGCCTGGAGTGCCGCTTCGAGAAGCCGGATTGCCGCCCGCGTGATCGTCACTACCGCGTGGATTACCGCAACCGTCGCCCGATGGTTGAAGGTGAATGCTTCCGTGGCGATGCCGAAGGCCGCTGGGACTATTACTGCAACGACGGTACCCGCTGGATGACTGTTGACTTCCGCCGCAACCGTCCGGGCCGCGTGGACTGCCTCGACCCGCGCCGTGGCCGTTTCTTCGACGCTCGCAACGTGCGTGAGTGCGTGGATATCCACGACCGCTAGTCTAGTCTAAATTTTTAGGACAAACTAAAACCTTCCCGTTTTTCGGGAAGGCTTTTTTTTGCGTGTAAATGAAGCGAACGGTTGCTTTTTGTGAACGGAAAAGGCTCGTATTGCGATTTCATCGCATAAACCGGCGCCTCAACAATAGAAACAAGCAAGCTTGTTTCTGCTGTACTCGGCTTAGGTTTATTTAACGAGCCTTTGCAGTGAGAGCGAGTGAGAAACCGGAGGTTTTATTGCCCCGCACTGTCGAACGAGCGGTCGCTTACCCAGCGAAATTTTTGCCCAGAATGGCCGAGACGTTCCGGAGAATTCCTTCGGCCACGTCGGGCTTGTTCATGGAATACACGTGCACGTTCGTGATGCCGTTCGCGTACAGGTCGATGATCTGGTCGCTCGCATAGATGATGCCCGCCTGCTTCATGGCTTCGGGGTCGCTTCCGAACTTGTCCACTAGAGACTTGAAACGTTGCGGCATGAACGAGCCCGAAAGCTTGATGGCGCGTTCCACCTGGTTCGCGTTCGTGATGGGCATGATGCCAGGGAGTACCGGGCAGGTGACTCCCGCTTCCCTCAGTTTGTACATGAAGTTGAAGAACAGGTTATTGTCGAAAACCATCTGCGTGGTGAGGAAGTCGGCACCTGCGTCGACCTTCTCCTTGAGGTGCTGGATGTCTTCTTTCTGGTTCGCGCTTTCGGGGTGCTTCTCGGGGTAGCAGGCCGCGCCGATGCAGAAGTCCGCGTCAGAAGTCTTGAGTTCGCGGATGAGTTCTACGGCGTAGTGGTAGTCGCAGTTGTCGCGGCCCTTCTCGATGAGTTCCGGAGTGAGGTCGCCACGCAGTGCCATCACGTTCTTGATGCCTGCAACCTTCATGTCTGCGATGCGCTGGTGCACCGTTTCCTTGCTGCTCGAGACGCAGGTGAGGTGCGCAAGCATCGGGATGTTGTATTTTTCCTTGAGGTTTTTCGCGATGTCGAGGGTAAAGTTGCTCACTCCGCCGCCTGCGCCATAGGTGACGCTCATGAAAGCCGGGCCAAGTGCCGCGATGGATTCGGTCGCCGCCTTCACGCTTTCAAAGGAGGTCTCCTTCTTGGGCGGGAACACCTCGAACGAGAGGCTCATCTTGTCTTGCTTGAGGATGTCTATAATCTTCATGTTTACCTCGCAAATTCATTCTTTAATATACCGGACTGCCATACGGAGTCTATGCGAATATTTGGATATATGCAAATATAGATAATGCGGCTGTAATTGTGCAAATTTTTTCGGGAAAAAGCACGAAAAGTTTCTTACAAACTTATATTTAGTGTATGTTCAAATCACAAAAACTCTCTCTCTGTTTCATGGCAGTCTTGTCTGCCACGATGTTCTGGGCTTGCAAGGATGAACCCGACCCGCGTACGGTCGCCGATAAACCCTCCGAGGCAAGTGATTCAAGCAAAATCAAGGCGAAGGTTCGCAAGGTTCTCGGTGAAACCGACTTGCAGCGCAAGGATTCCGAGAAATGGAGCAAGCTCCGCTATGGCCAGGTCGTTGCCGAGAAGGACCGTATCCGTACGGGCGCCGAATCCGAAGCGTTGATGGCTGTCAACGACGGGTCCACGCTGTGGGTTTCGGAACTTTCTGACATTACGCTCGATGCCGAGATTTTTGACTCCCTCAGTCACCAGGTGTCGATCCGTGTGAACAACGGTGCCGTGGTGTTCGATGTACAGAAGCAGCCCTCCGGCCGTACGGTCAATTTCACCACAGGCGTAGCGACGGCTGCCATACGTGGTACGGCCGGCTTCGTTGCAAATATCAACGGCCAGATGGTGGCCTCGCTTAAGGAAGGCCTTGTTAGCGTGAACAGCAATGCGGGTAAACACGGCGATGTCGCCCAAAACCAGACGCTCTTTGTGGACAAGGACGGCGACATCAGGCAGATGAACCTGAAGAGCTCGGGTACGAAGGCGCTTTCCTTTGTGCTCGGCAACGTGAATGTCTGGGGTGAAGGCCCCGGTTCCGAAGAGTTCGAGAAGGCGATTACCGCATTCGATAATGACTACGATGCCCGCAGGAAGGCTTTCGAAGAGAAGCTGAACTTCAGGGCGAACCCGCTCCCCGATACGGTGCTGCTCCCCAGCGTTACCCTGCAGGCCCGCGTGAACCCGGGTGTCCTGGTGACCGTGATGGGCGAAACCGATACGATCGGCGAGAACGGCATTTTCCAGCGCACCGTGGAATGGGCTGACGATGCCTACGGTCTCAAGCGCTTTATGGTCACTTGCGGCGAGGGCGATATAGAAGTGCCCTGCTTCACGTGGCAGACCGTGTATGCCGCTCCGGCCCCTGCGAAGGAAGAGCCTGCTGCGGATGCGAACGCTGTTGATTCCGCCGCTATCTTGGATTCCATCGCTGCTGCAGAAAGAGCCGCCGCCGAGAAGGCCGCTGCGGATAAGGCTGCCGCAGACAAGGCCGCTGCGGACAAGGCTGCAGCGAATAAGGCGAAGGATGATACCAAGAAGGCCGAAGCCAAGCCTGTGGAAGAAAAGAAAACGTCCAAGAACTTGAACGTGTCGGTGAAGATGGTGGGCGGAAAGACGGAAAGAAAACACCTTGACCCGCCTGCGAACGAATACAAGACGAAACTTAAGTTCTCGCTTGGCGGCATGACGGATGCTGACGTGAGCGAAATCGCCAGTGTTACGGTGAAGCGTAAGGGCGAAGTCATCGAATCGTTTACCAACATAAGCGGACTTACCTACGAGGTCCCCGTGTCTATCGAGCTGAACACGATTGCTAAGTACGATATCGAGGTCGCCTTGAAGAACGGCAAGAAGATTCGCATGACCAAGACCTACGAGGTGTTCTGTGAACGCCGTAACCACATGGGCAAGGCCCGTAACTGTGTCAAGTACGACAAGGTCGATGGCGGTGGCTGTGACGAAAGCCATGCCGAAGAATACGAAGCTGTCAAGGACAAGCTGAAAGAAGACTAGCCTAAAGGATTTTATATAGAGGTATAACCATGAAAAAGAACATGACTCAACTGAAGGGATTGATGGGCGCGCTCGCTTGCGCTTGCATGCTTGGCGCCTGTGCCTCGAACCCGCCTGCTAAGGACAATTCGGACGAAATCCGCGCAAAGGCCGACCAGGCCCAGCGTGAACTTTCTCGCGAGACGGGGGAGGTTGTCGAGGACGAGGCTCCTGCCGCCGCTGCAGCGTCGGGTACGGCTGCCTCTGCTGCTGCAGATGACGATGGCATTATCGTTTCGACGGTGAACTTCAAGACTCGACCGACGGTGCTTGTCGCTCCGGCGATGGGCGCGAAGATGGCTGGCAGCATTGACGTGATCCGCAGGAACCCGCTCGCCAAGACCGCGATGGAGGTCATCAACGCTTACCTGACCAGCCGTGACTACACGGTCATCGGCCTCGAAAGCCAGGCGCAGCTCGACGAAGTGGTACAGCTCCAGTCCGATATCGCGGGCAACAACGAAGACCTTGCCTACGTGGCGGGCCTCTCCGTGGGTGCGGACATCAACATCACCTATGCGGGTGCCATCCAGGAAGACTACATCGTGATTGACCTGAACGCGAGTGAAGCCTCTACCGCAAACCTTTTGGCGAGCGAATCCATCCGCCTCAAGGATAATGGCGAAAGCCAGCGCGTGCTGGTGCAGAAGGCAATTCAGCTTGCCATCAAGAAACTCGAGAACAAGGTGCGTGGCCGCCTCGCCGAAGAGCAGGAGAAGGGCGCACTCTACAAGGTCGTTGCCCACCTGACGGGAGACTTTACCGACGACCAGGCCGAAGAAATCTCGAACATGGTCTCCATCAAGATGAGGAAGAAATTCAACAAGATGCAGGTGATTTCGATGAGCCGCAACACCTACGACTTGCTCATCTACGTGGATCCGAACAAGTACGAGGATGCCCAGATGGTTTACGGCGAGTTCGTGGAAAGCCTCGAAGGCCTTGCCAAGGTGCGCAAGCAGAACATCACCAAGAAACTCATCATTCTCGAAATCCAGTAATCACGCAGGAGCGGAATTATGAATAAACTATTTACCGCGTCGCTCTTGTCGCTTGCAATGCTTTCTTCGTATGCAAGTGCGGCAATCCTGACCTACACGGCTACGTCCAAGAAGTCGCAGAAGGAAGCGGACCAGCTGGCGTTGGAAGGCCTCGCCAAGCAGTTGCGCACCAAGGTTTCAAGCGAGTTCGAGACCCGCGTGCAAGAAGATGCGAACGGCAAGGTGACCTCTACGGCGAAGGGCGTGAAGAACACCTCTACCAACATGGTGCTCAAGGGCGCGAAGGTGACCCCGGGTGCCAAGTCGGGCGGCAAGTTCCAGTCTACGGCAACTATCGATACCGACCAGATGGCGTCGAAGATTCTCGTGGACATTGAATCTATCCGCAAGGAGATGCACGCGAAGGACTCCATTATCCGCCTGGACATGGTGGACGGCGACTACCGCAAGATGGGCGTCGACATGATGGCTCTCGAGAAACTGGCTGACACCTACAACGAGAACCTCGAGGACTTGAGCTGCGTGCAGAAGATTCCGGCGAACCTCCGCCTCGAAAGCACTATCGGCGAACTGACGGAATACCTCGTGTCGGGTATGGCGAGCCTCAAGATGGAGACCGACCTCACGAGCGAAGCCCTTATCGTTACGGTGACGGACTTCAACGGCCCTGTGGTCGGGTTCCCGCTCGCCCTCACGCAGGACAGCAAGGATATCGCTCACGAGAAGACGAACGAGGAAGGCGAGGCCGTGTTCTCGCTGGCCCAGGTAAAGAAACTGCACCCGAGCGGCGACGTGACGGTGCATGCCGACCTCTCGTTCAGGTACGTGCGCAAGTCCGCAGTGATTAGCAAGTCGGTGCATTACACTTCCGAGGTGGCCGCCTGTGCCTACCAGCTGGAATGTGAAGGCCCGACCGAAGCCTGCGGTGCGCTGCGCGGTCACCTGATTGCGTCGGGCATCTCGATTTCGGACAAGTCGAACCTCACGAAGATGAAGGCTACGATTACCTCTTCCGACAAGATGAACTCCAGCAAGACGCTTTGCACGTCGCGCATTACCCTTGCTATCGAGGCGGGCAAGCAGTCCATCTCCGAGCAGGCGCAGGGCGTTGGCCGTGACGAGGGCATAGCCCAGGCTACGGCCGTGAAGAAAGTGAACGCAACTAGGCTGCACGACACCTTCAAGAAGGCCTGCCAGTAATCCCAAGGCTTGTAAGAGCAGAAATAAGCGAAAAGGTCCGGTAGTCACTACCGGATTTTTTCTTTTGAAGCAGATTCCGAGATGATGAGCGAGCGGTATGACGTGAGCCGTAGTCGCCGATATTAATCGGCGATGAAGGCGACCTTTGACCACTTAGCGCTTCAGCGCTTATGTGGACATGGCGCCCTTGGGGGAGCGAGTGAGGAACCGGAGGTTTCAACACCTGAGATGACGAACGAGCGGTCTCTTCTGCGAGTGAGGAACCGGAGGTTCTGCTCCTGAGACGACGAGCGAGCGGTATGAAAAAAGACCCGGTTTGTACCGGGTCTCCTTTGCGTTAAAATCGCTTGCGCAGAGATTACTGCTTTTCGATTTCGGCGTCGAGTTCGGCGTAGGCCTTGTTGGCGGCTTCGCGGATCTTGTTCGCGACAGCGTCGTCATACTGGCCGGCGGCCTGGAGGCTCTTGAGGAGTTCGGCGACGAGGTCGGCGTCGAGCGTCATGATGCCGTAGATCTTGAAGTGGCCGTCTTCGGTGGTTTCAATCTGCACGTCGGTGAGAGTAGCACCGCTCATGTGGGTGTCCACGACGGTCTTGGAAGTGCTCTGGAAGTGTTCGGCAACCTGGTCGTTCACGTCTTCCTTGAAGTTCTTGATAAGGGCCTTCACGCGGGCGTCGAGTTCCTTGGCGAGGTCGACACGGGCATTCTGGTCAGCCTTTTCCATGGCAATCTGTTCATCGGTAGAAACACCGATGCCCATACCAGCCGGCACGTGGTCCTTCAGGTAGGCCTTCTTCTTCATCTGCATTTCCATGAGCTTGCTTGCAGACTTTTCCTGCGGGGTAGAGCTACAACCGATCATCAGGAATGCAGCGAGAGCGGCAACGATCAACTTCTTCATAATAAACTCCTTGTTTGTGTTATCCCCGTTATGGGGTTGAATTGAAGTCTAGAACAAAAATATCTTAAACAAATGAAAAAGTCAAGACGAAATTTATTTTTCTTACAGAAATATGATGCAGGTCAAATTTTGGGGGGCAAAATGGCGAAATTTGCGTCTAAACGAACTTTCCGAGGGCGATTACGGCGGCAGTCCTGGCCCTAAGTCGGGTGTTTCCCAGGTTTACGAGGGCGGTCTTCCCCTGCTGGAACGCCTTGATTTTTTCGATTTCGCGGGGTGAAAATCCCCCCTCGGGGCCAACGAGCAGGGTGGTCTTCCGGTCGAGGGCGGGCGCATTGCGTGAACCCTCCATGTCGCAGAGAACGAGGTCGCCCTCGTAGGACTCGAGCCAGTGGTCAAATTCGATAGGACCTTCTATGCGGGTCAGCCAGGGTTTCTTGGACTGCTTGAGGCTGACCAGGCTCTTGAGCTCGGCCCGCCGGACCAGCTTGTGCAGGTCGGAGTTCTTGGGCTCTTGCGAAAAGTCCGTACGCAAAAAATAGATGGTGTCAATTTCTGTCTGTGCGGCGTGGAATACCACTTCTTCGAGCGCGTCGTCCTTGAGGCAGGCAATGGCGAGGTTCAGTTTCGGGCGCTCTCCGGGAACCGTTTCGAAGGAATCGACTCGCACGGTGCATGCCTTTGGGTCGGCCTTCACGATAACCGCATTGGCAAAGTGCCCCAGCCCGTCGCTGAGTTCGAGCGTGTCGCCGATGGTGGCGCGGCAAACGCGCACGGCGTGGCTGCTCTCGTTTTCGTCGAGGGTGAATTCGCCCACGGATATCTGCGGGCAGTAAAAACGGCTATCGGGTGTTTTCATGCTGAATAAGGTAGAAATTTTTCTACATTGGGTCGCATGCAGAACAAGCCGGTAAAAGCAGTCGTGTTCGATTTGGACGGAACGCTCTACCTGAGCGGCAGGCCCTACCCGGGCGCTGTCGAGACGGTGAAGCGCGTGGCCAAGCGCGTGCCTGTCTATTACCTGAGCAACAACACGAGCAAGTCGCCGGTGTTCTACGAGAACCGCCTCAAGGTGATGGGGCTCCCGCTGCGCGACGATTCCATCATCTCGGCGCTGTACCTCTCGCTCGATGCCGTCCACGAGAAGGGCATCAAGAACGTGTTCTTTTTTGCGAACCCCGAGGTTTACGAGTGGTTTGCTGCGCAGGACCCGAGCCTGAACCTCAATCCGTCGGTAGAAGATACGGAACTCGTGCTCGTGGCATACCACAACAGCTTTGACTACCGCGAACTTTGCGAACTCAGTTTCCGCGTGCAGCGCGGCATCCCGTTCTGGGTGACGCACACCGACTTCGTGTGCCCCGATGCGAACGGCCCCGTGCCCGATATCGGAAGCTTCATGGCTCTTTTAAAGACTGCATACGGCGTGGAACCGGAGCGCAGCTTTGGTAAGCCGAACCCCGCGATGCTCGCGGGCGTGCTCAAGCAGTTTGCGCCCGAAGAAATCCTGTTCGTGGGCGACCGCCTCTATACGGATTTTGAACTGGCGAAGCGTGCCGGCTGCAGGTTCGTGCTGCCCCTGTGCGGCGAGACCAAGCGTGCCGATGTAGAAAAACTCGAGACCAAGCCCGAGTTTATTGTGGACAGCGTCCGCGATATTGATTTCGATTCCTTTTTACAGTAATCCCTTCTTGCGCCTGTAGGCGAGGAATGCCCCGAAGGCGATAAGGAGAATCGCCGCGACCGCGCTTACCTTGATGCAGGCGTGTAGCGGCTTGCTGCGGTATTCCATGCGCACTTCGGACTTGCCCTTCGGGATTTCGACGGCGCGGAGCGTGCCGAAAGCCTTGTAGACCTTTGCGGGCTTGCCGTTCACGGTGGCGTGCCAGTAGGGGTGGTAGTTGCCTGCGACCACCATGAAGCCCGCGCGGTCGCTTTCGACCTGGAACACCTGCGTGTCCATCTTGGGGCTCTCTACAAGCTTCGCGTAGCCGTTCGCAACTCCGCCTTCGCCCTTGTTTTCTGGCTTCTCGGAAAGAATCACCTTCTCGCGGTAGGCGTATCCGTTCTTGAGCGCGTTAATTGCCTTGATATCTTCCATTGTCTCGGACTGGCCGTAGATATACGCTTCGCCCATCGCCGTCTTGATAGGCATGAAGGTGGTCCCCTGGCGGCTATCGAAGATGATGGCGCCCACGTTCATGAGGTCGAGGAACGGGTGGGCGGCTTCGGGGTCGTTGATGTTCAGCAGATAGTTGTCGTTGCCCTGGCCGCCGCGGAACTCGCGGTAGCTGGCAAGTTCGTTGTCGTGGATGCCGCTCGCGTTGCGCATGTGGTACTGCGGGAATATGTTGCCCGCGAGTGCGTTGTTCCTGGTAAGTGAAAGTACGCGCGGCGTGTTGATCGGGTCGGCTTGGTAGGGCGACTTGATGGCGGCGACAATCGGGTTTCTAGGCTGCAGGTAGTCGCCTTTGGGCACGTTCTGGATAAACGCCCCGTTGATGAAGAACAGGTCGACCGCGGCGGCGAGGGCGAGAATGCATGCCTTGTATGCGGTGGAACCGTTCCACTTGAACACGGCAAGCGCGGCTCCGGCGACGGCAAGCACGAGGAAGAATCCCGGCAGTACCGTGCCCGCAGTCGCGTTCATCACGATTTCGTTGAGCGGCTTGAAGTAAGGGCCAGCGACCGGATCGCTGAGCAGGTCCTGCCCACTCATGAGGAATGCGCCGATGGCGGTGAACCCGAGCACGATGCATGCCTGCATAATGCGGCTAGAGCCCTTGAGCCCGGACTTGTAGGCGTCGATCAGGTTTGCGAACGTGAACTTTTTGCCCTGGTCGTCGAGGTTCATTACGCCGATGCAGGCGATGCCATACAAGATACAGGCGACAAGCCCGACAGGTCCGATGAACGTGGTCCAGTTGTAACGGGCAATGACGACAAGCAACAAGAGGATGGCGAACATCGCGGTGCCGTGCAACAGGGCGCGCCAGTTCTTTTCGGTATCTTCGCTCTTGTTGCTGATGGCGCGGAGCACGGGGCCTGCCATCATCACGAGCAGGAGCGGCAACCAGAACATGGCCATGCCCGGGGCACGGAAATTCTTGACGCCGGGGAGGATGGCGTACCAGATTTTGAAAAACGGGGAATGCGCACCCATGCCGTAACTGAGGGCGATGACGGTGCCAACCGCCCAGAACGTGGCCCAGCGGCGCTTGCCCGGGAGGAACAGGCAGAGGAACCCGAGGAAGGTGAGGAGTGCGCCAGCGTTGTTGTGGTCGAGCTTGAAACTGTTGTGGCCCCAGTAGAACGGGCTGCCCTGGCTTCCCATTTCGGCCATCTTGCGGTATTCCTGCATGGAGACGTTCACGAAGGAACTGCCCTCGAGGTCGCCCGTGCTCTTGTTCTGCTCGTACACGTCCACGCCGATGAATCCCGGCAGGAGCATCTGCGCGAGTTCTTCCTGGTGCAAGGACCAGCTGACGGCGTGCCCGTAGTTGGTGTGGTCGCCTTCACCGCGGACGGACTGCGTGGTGGTGTACAAGTACGAGGGAACCACTTGGAAGCAACTGAGCGCAAGCCCGAAGGCGAGCCCCGCCGCGGCGAGCCCGACTCGCTTGCCACGGGTCTTGAACGTTTCGCAGTGGAAGAATGCTTCGTACAGCGTGTAGAAACCGGCGCCCCACAGGAACAGGTACGTGAGCTGTAGGTGGCTCCCGAGAATCATCCACGTGATGGAAAGCGCGAGCACGATCAGGTAGGGGAGGCTCCCGCAACGCACCACCTTGCGGATGGCGAGGAGGGCGAGCGGCGCGATGGCGAACACCATCATCTTGCCGTCGTGGCCGCCGTAAATGTACGTGAAGTATTCCGGCGAGAAGGCGTAGAGGAACCCGAGGAGCGCGCCCCACCAGCGGTTGCCCGTGAGGTTCCAGGCCAAAAGCATCGCGCTCATGAATGCGACCCATACGGTGAGGATGAACTTGAAGCCCACCGCGCGTGCCGGGTCCATCAGGAACTGCACCCACACCAGCGGGTGGTAGGCATCGGCGAACAGCGCGTCGATGGTGGGCACGCCGCCCAGGCGGCTGTCGTCCCATTCGGTCACTATGGCGTTTTCGGCGCGGAGTATGCGGCTACCGATGCCGTTTAGCTGGTCGCTGTTGAGCATCAGCTGGCTGTCGTCGAAGGCGAAACCGCGGAAAACGATGAGGAGAATTACGAAGAAAAGCGCGGCCATGACCGCAAAGAAAACGGGCTTCTTGTTTAAAAAGTTCATGTGCGGAAATATAAAAATACCGCAGACGTAAATGCCGTGCGGTGTAGCAGAAAACGTCGAACCTGGGGCTCGACCCTATTGGAGAGCGTCGAACTAGTCGGCGGTATTCTCGTCGACCTTGTTGTATTGGATAAGGCTGTAGATGCCGAAGGCAGAAATGATGCACACGGCAGCAATCACGATAATCTTGACAATTTTAGCCATAAAAAGCCTCCAGCGGTTGTTTTTACAATAAAATACCTTTTTTCCGATGAAATGCAAGCATATTTTTTATAATTGTAGTTAGATTTTGCGGAAAAAGGAGAAAAATGAAGAGATTTTTTATTGCCGCCTGCTTGATGTCGTTGCTGCTGTGCGCATGCGATGACGACGATTCGTTTGTCGCAAAGCCGGATTCGGGCGATGAGCCCGAGCAGAGTTCTTCTTCTAGAAAGAGCGTTTCGTCGAGTTCTTCGTCGAACAAGGAAACCTTGACAAGTTCCTCTTCTATGAAAGACGATTCCGATACCCGTTACCCCACAGACAGGGACCTGGACATACCCGCTGTTGTGAAGGGGTGCAAGACGGAATTGGAAGACAACTGCGAATACGGAATTCTCGAGGATGAACGCGACGGTCAGGTCTACAAGACTGTCAAGATTGGCGGGCGCGAATGGATGGCGGAGAACTTGAACTATGCCTATTCCTGGACCTACTGTTATGATGTGGATCCGTTGAACTGTGAAAAGTACGGACGTCTGTATTCATGGAGTGCGGCGTCTCAAGCGTGCCCCGATGGTTGGCGCTTGCCGACCCACAATGAATGGGAAGACCTGTTCGAAACAGTTGGCGGAAGGGATGTTGCCGGCTATATGCTCAAGTCGTCGGAAGGCTGGGAAGAAGGGCTGTGGTTTGGCGGAAACGGAATAGATGCTTTCGGCTTTAACATGCTTCCGGCGGGTTTCTGCATGAGCTTTGGTTGTGATGAAGACCACCGCGAGTACAGTGGATTGGGCAACGATACGGATTTCTGGACCTTGAACGATCAGGGCCAGGGAAATAGCCATGAGGCTATCCGCTGTTATCCGTACAAATTAGATGCGAGTTGCTATTGGCTCGATGTGGATTACCACTTCTCGGTCCGCTGCATCAAGAAATAGCGCACTGTTGAATAAATCTGCTACGATTTCGTGAGAATCATGCAGATGACGGGGAGTTTCTTGTCTACCTCGTTCTCGCTCGGGATGATTTCGCTCTCGACAATTTTGCAGTTGAATTCCTTCATGAAGAACTCGAGCTGGGCCCGGTCGAAACCTAGCCAGATATGCCCGTGCGTAGTGCGGAAGGATTCTTCCTTGTGTTGCGCGAGGTCGAGGAACGCAAGTGTTCCACCCGGCTTGAGGATGCGCACGGCTTCCTTGAGGGCGAGTCTCGGGTCGGTCGCGTGGTGGAGCACCTGGCTCATGAGCACGAGGTCGGCATAGTTGTCGGGGAGGCCCGTCTTTATCATGTCGGCGACTTTCGGGGTTACGTTCTTGATACCCTTCTGCTTGAGAATCTTTTGGAACCCGCTGATGACCTTCGGGTCGTAGTCGAGCGAGGTCACGTTCTTGCAGCGGTTCGCGAGCATCAGCGAGAGGTCTCCGCCTTCGCCACAGCCGATGTCCACGGCGTTTTCGAAGGGGATCATGAGCTTGCTGAACAGGCTGATCTGCGCCTTGAGGCTGCCGCCCGCCTGGTTCAGCTTGTGGATTTGACCCTTGGTCTGGTCGGTGCGTTCTTCGAGCACCTGTTCCGCACGGCAGCGGATAATGTCCTTGTCGCTTAGTTCCCCGTATGCATCGCGGATTACGGAAAGCACGCGGTTGCTGAGCAGCAGTTCTTCGCTCAGGCGGTAGTAGGCCTTGATGCCGTCACGACGGTCCTTCAGGAGGTTGCAGGCGGAAAGTTTCGAGAGGTGCCTGCTCGCATTGCTCTGGTGGATGTCGAGGATATCCTTGATTTCGTTGACGGTAAATTCCGCAATGTCGAGGAGCATCAGGATCTTGAGGCGCATTTCGTCGGAAATGGCGCTGAACAAATCCATGGTCGGGGTAATCGGTTCACGTTGCATACAGGTAGCAATATAAATATTTAACTTTGGGTTGTGTTCTTGCGTTTTTTGAAAAGCGTTTTATTCGTGGCGCTAGCATTCGCCGGCGTGCCCGTGTTGGCACATGCTGAAGATGCGCCGGCGCCCTCGGGTATGGATGCCGTCGGGACCCGCCACTACGACTTTTCGCTGGAGCGGGACATGCCGCTCACGTTCCTTGCCGCCTTCGGGAGTATTTACGGGAACTACAGGCTTTCGCGCATGTCGACCGACGATGCTTCCGAGTTGCCCGCGGTGCAGGACCTTTTGCCGTGGGACCGCCCGGTTGCTGGCAGGTACAACAAGGCTGCGGGCGATGTGAGTACCTGGTTTGCCGTGCTCGGGGTGGCCCCGCTTGCCCTTGCCGGGTATTCGTGGTATCGGGAAGATGCCTGCGGGCGCGACCTTGCCATATATTCCCTTATGTTTGCACAGGCGCTCGCCTTGCAGAACGCGCTGAACCTTACGGTGCGGTCGATGATGTTCTGGCCGCGCCCTTACATTTACGCTGAAGATGGGGATGGGGCCGAAGCCGCCAAGGATGCCGATGGCGAGGCCTACGGGAGCTTTTTTAGCGGACATGCATCGGCGGCGTTTACGGTGGCGGTGTTTACGGGCGAGTGGTTTTCGGAAATGTACCCGAATTCCCGGTACAAGTCGCTCGTTTGGGCAGGGTCGCTATCGCTGGCGGGTTTTGTGGGGGCGCTTCGCATTGCGGCGGGCAAGCACTACGTGAGCGATGTGGTGGTGGGCGCCCTCGCGGGAGCGGGAATAAGCGTCGCCGTCATAGAAATACACAAAAAATCGGTACGAATTGGCCCAGTCGCTCTTTCCGGGCTTTGGGCTGGCCCCGGTGAAGCCGTTGCCACCTTCGCGTTCTAAAAAAGGGCCCCTCCCGCATAAATTTTATACCTGAAAATGAAATTCCCTTTTTGAAAAAAATGCACATTTTTTTTCAAAAACGTACTTTTTTCAAAAAGCATATATATATTACTGAAAAAGGTTTGTTTACCCTCAGAGGTGTATTGATGTTTAGACTTGTTGGCCGTGTGGCTGTGGCCTTGTTTTTAGTTGCGGAAGTGTCTGTTGCCGATACCGTAGTCAAGGATAACCGTGACGGAAAAATGTACAAGACGTTCGCTTCGGGCGAATTGAACTGGTTTACCGACAATCTCACGTTCAGAAAGACAGCGGCATTTATTGACGATGCCGGTGTTGCCTATTACAAGCAGTTGGACTGGAACGGTTCGTGTCCCGAGGGGACTCACGTGCCCGACATTCAGGAGTGGACCCTGTTTGCAAAGGACCGCTTTACCGGCCCGCGCAAGCTTTCGAACGTAAAGTCCTTTGCCGGCAAGACGCGCGGTTTTTACGAGGGCGGTTCCAGCAAGATTCAGGGCAAGGAGGCGGCCTATTTTGCCGTGAAAGACATGAACGGCGTTAGGGCCATGATGCTCGACGTGAAGCGCGGCAATGCCAGGCTCGTTTCGCTCCCGGATGGCGCGATTGCGACGGTGCGCTGCGTTATTGAGCGCGACTTTTACGCCGAGAAGAATGTCGACGAGAAGAAGATGGAACTCACCGACACGCGTGACGGCAAGAAGTACAAGGTGGAAAAGCGCGACAACAGGCTCTGGATGGTGACAAACCTCAAGTTCAGCCTCACGAGCGCAAGGCAGTGCCTGCTGGAAGATACCACGTTCTGCAAGAAGTTCGGGCGGTTCTACAACTACAACGACGCGAAGAAGGCGTGCCCCGCCGGCTGGCACCTGCCCGACGATGCCGAATGGCGCGATTTCCAGAAGGACCGCGAAAAGCTCAACTGGGAAACTATCGGCCGCGGTGGTTGCAAGGACTGGGACGGTTACTGCAACAGCGAACTGACCGGGCACTACTGGTCTTCTACCTCCATCATGAAGAACACTGGGCGTTCCTGGGAGTTCCGCAGGCAGGCGAAGAGCATCGACCGCACGGACCAGAATGTGCAGAAGGGCCTGTATGTTAGGTGTGTAACGGAGTTGAACTGATGAAAGGGAAAGGATTGCTAAAGGCCTGTGCGGCTATCGCGGTGGTGGCGTTCTTTGCTACGGGGCTCGTTGCCTGCTCCGACGATTCTTCGGCAAACTGTGCCGGGAGTTGCGTCGATAGCGGCGATACCATCGAGATTACGGTTCCGGGCGATACGCCTGCGGACAGCGTGAAGGTAGACGCGAAAACGGAAGGCTCGGAAGATGATGGCGAGACCAAGCCCGCGAGCTCGGGTGAATCAAAGCTTGCGAGCAGTTCCAG
>Ga0265300_10000348_pt1 | contig 47765 bp, 42 predicted proteins | sample AusTroGonzalo_MG_FD_193482 | JGI IMG/M metagenome (GOLD analysis project Ga0265300, IMG submission 193482) | Bovine rumen microbial communities from tropical cattle in Woodstock, Queensland, Australia - Gonzalo_03 | ecosystem: Host-associated > Mammals > Digestive system > Stomach > Rumen ... | reverse complement strand
AAGGCGACAGAAGCGGAAGCCGACACCGCGCAGTTCGGTATTCCCAAGACCGCAGCGGATTCCATCAAGCAGGGACACATCAACAAGGGTCGCTTCTTTGTGTACGAAGAGAATGGCTGGCGTCGTGGTACCGAGAATGACTACCTGCTAGAAAAAGCTTGTCTCGCCAATATGGAGAACAAGGTTTATCGGATAAAGAACCAGTTCTACACTTGTACCAAAGAGGAAAAAATTCAGCCTGATGGAGTTAAGGTTGAAACAACCTGGCGTGCTTCCACTGCCGATGAAGCGGATACGCTTGGTTGGACCGCTCCGTCAGCAGAGTATCCGGACATAGTCAAATTGGGCAACATAGACAAGTCTCGTGTTTATGTTTATGACAATGGTTGGCGTCGTGGCACAAACCTGGATACTGACCCCGACCTTGGTCCTTGCCTGACTAGCAAAACGAATAAAGTAGTCAAGTCTTCTAATAATCTGTGGTACAAGTGCTTTGCCCAGGAATGGCGCGAGGCGACTACCTATGAAAGAGATACTGCCAGTCTTGAAATCCCGACAAGGGATACTGCCCGCTATAATGCTTTGGGAACCGCCGTGTATGTGTACGATATGACTGCGCGGAGATGGCGTGTCGGGAGCGACTTGGATACGAATTCGAAACTTGGCCCGTGTACGGCGGCGATGAAGGACACTATAAGAGGAACATCTGCCACGGATTGGTACAAGTGCTCTCCAAACTATGCTGCTGACGCTAATGTTCAGCCGGTATCCTGGATGAAACTTTCGCAGGCGGAATATGACACGCTTGGATTCGGAAAATGTAGAGAGGAGTATGTTTCTGTGGACTATTTGAGTAGAGCGGATATGGTTAAATGGTTTACCAAGGAAGGCGTTTTGCTTTCGTCGGCCGACAAGGAGTATGACCTTATCAGGGTATCAGAAGAAACCTGCAATGCTCAGATTTCTAATTCCACAATTGAAGTCCGCTATGGAACGAAACCTGATGCAATAGATGGCAATATGGTTCAGGGACGGAATGCCGAAAACTATTACACCTATGACGAAGTTCAGAGGGAGTGGATGCCGATGACCAAGGAACAATATGATCTTGATTTGGGTGGCTGTACTATTGCCAGAACCAACCATACATTTGGAACGTCTGATGAATACTGGACATTTCCTAAGGGATTGGTTAAACGTAAAGATGATACTTCTCCTTATTATCTGTGTAAAGATGATGGCGGCGAAAAAAAATGGGTCCGTGCTAGCACTGCAAGATATGAAACCAAGGGGAAAGCTTGTGACAATGAACATCCGAGAATGGCGTATACGGCAAACGAAGAGTATCGAACCGCGTATAACGAATATAAATATGTTTGTGAGGCGGATACTTTCAGGGCAATGACTCCGTCAGAAAAATGGGCCGCAACGGTCGATGAATATGATCCGTATCATGCTCGATGCGGAAAGTCTGATGAAGGTGAAACTAGGGTAGTGTCTGTAGCATATGAAGTGCAGTCCACATTTATTTGTAAGAATAAATTGTATGTTTGGGATGGTAAGGAACAAATTTTGCTTACTACTCAGATAGATGTTTCGACAAGATCTATTGGAATGAAAATTTGGACCGATGTCAATTTGTCTGGCTATTATACCAGTGAATCTGGACCCTATATTATCAATCCGGCGGTTCTTGACCCTGAAACAAGGGAGAAAAGCGGACTTTTTTATTCACATGATAATGCGCAAGCCGCTTGTTCGGAACTTACGCATTCTGGCGATGCTTTTAGGCTGCCAACACCGAGTGAATATAAGGCTTTAATTGAACAATATGTGCCTAGAATTTCGGAACTTACTTCTAGCGAAGGGTGGCCAAAATATTCTGGAAGTGACACATATGGCATGGGTTTTTATCCTAATGGATATGTTGAAACCTTACAAGCCAAGAGGGAAGAATTTGATGATCCCGACTGGGATACGGATTGGAAAATAGGTTATATGGATGGTCCTCTTTATATGGATAATTTGAATTTTACGGACATTGGTTATGTTATGTGGATTAATGTTGCAGCATCGTTACTTACTTCGAAGCCGGATTCCACAGCGATAATATCGCCATTTAATACGTATTGGTTTATGAATGGCAAGAATTTAGTGTTTAAGCAAATTCCATATGCCGGTGTACGTTGTGTATTGGGTGATAAACCTGATCCTCCCATCAGCAACGACGAATAGAAGCACATATTCATTAATCAAATCAAACCGCCGACTCTTCCCGAGCCGGCGTTTGTATTTTTGCAATGGCAGCACTAAAACAAGCGCTTACTTGAACTTGACGGCAGTGCCGTAAGCGATGATTTCGGATGCGCCCGCCATCACGGAAGATGTCATAAACCGCATGTTCACCACGGCGTCGGCACCGAGTCTGGAGGCCTCGTCGATCATGCGCTGCGTGGCGATGTTACGGGCATCGTTCAGCATTTCGGTATAGCCCGCAATCTCGCCGCCGACAAGCGTCTTGAGGCCGGCAAATATATCGCGTACCACGTTCTTGCTGAACACGACGCTGCCCTTGACCACCTGGATGGTCTGAATTTCCTTGCCCGTGATAAAATCGGTCGTAACTATCTGCATATTTTGCATCTCCTTTTTCCCAGAATATATAAAAAAATGCAGCGGCGCGGTCACTTTTCCGGGTGTCGCGCGACAAGGCGCGCAATAAGCCCGATGAACAGCGCATCGGCAAGCACAAACACGCAAAGCCACAGGGCGGTTCCGTTCTGGAAGCCGTAACTGTGGAGCCCCACCCCGAGCAGATTCACGCCGAACCAGCAGAGGAACGTGACGATCACGCTAAAGCAGTTGAGCACCGTCAACACATGCGCATTGACCAGGCGCCCCGCCCGCAAGTGCAACAGGAGCATGGCCCAGAGAATCACGAACAGCGCGCCGCATTCCTTAGGGTCAAACCCCCAGAAGCGCCCCCACGCATAGTCCGCCCACACGCCGCCCAAAAGCGTACCGACTACGGTAAATACCGCACCAAAAACGAGCGTACCGTACATCAGCGAATACAGGGGCGATCCCTTGGGCTGTTCTGCCGACGGGAAGGCGGTGTACCCGCGGAACAAGACCAGGTGAGAAACCACGCCCGAAAGAATCATGCCCGCAAAGCCGAGCGCAATCGTGAACACGTGCACCGTAAGGAATACCGAGGAATTCAGCACCGCGGGAATCGGCCGGAACGTATCGCCCGGTTCCAGCACGAACTTAGCAAAGAACAGGAGCACCGCGGCAAGCGCAGAAACAGGGACCATCAGCGAATAGGTGCGGTTCTTGCAGAAGGCGAACGCACCCGCCTCGAACGCCATCAGGAGCATCGCCACGAGCAGCACAATCTCGTACAGGCTCGACATGGGCGGGCGAACGGCCACATAGGAGCGCAACGCGAAGAGTATCGCAAGAATCGCCGCCGACACGATGCACAGCCCGTTCGCAGCAACATCCAGCCTGCGTTTCTTGAAAATCAGGTTCAGGGACGCCAGCAGGCACGCCAAAAAGGCGGCCACAAAGCTCCACAAGGCCAAATTCAGCAGGTGGTAAAGCACCTCCGCCGAACGCCTCGGAGAATCCGCCTGGGCAGCACTCCCGACGACAACCGTGAATGCGGTCCGGTTCGCTACCGATTCATACAGCAGCACGTTCGAATAAAGCCTGCGCATCTCTGCCGTTGCCGGGTGGTCGTCTTTTCGGCTCGCATAAATTTCCAGCAAGTCGCGTGACGGTTCCAGTTCCGCATAGTTCACGTAGCGCGCCTCGGGCGGCAACTGCAAGGCTTGAGCCACATCGCTGCGCAGCACCTTGAAAACAGCAAGGCATTTCGCCTTTTCCGGGTAGAGCAGGACCCGCCTCACGACATTCCCTGCCGAGACCTTCCCTACACCCAGGTTTTCACAACACGCATCCCCTTCGCGACACTTGTAGGTCACGCGACCGCTCAAGTCGTCAAGGAACCCGCGGGCAAAGGAATTGAAAGGCCGCACCACACTGTCGACCATCACGGGGGAATCCGCCTTGAGCGCCTCCCAGATTGTGTACGGGCGTGCGGAAGCCTGCACTTGGACCGGCAAGGCAAGCAGCGAGAGCGACACCAGCGCTACAACCGGCACGATTTTTGCGACCGCACGGGAAGATTGCGCACGAGGCTCGCGCGCCACTTGAGACGCGCCGTTTTTAGATGCGCCGGATGCCCGAGATGCGCGGACCTTCACCACGTAATGGAACGCCGCCCCCAGCAGGAACAACGCCATAAACACGTAAGGCACAAGGTGGAACGGGTCGTAGAACGCCTTGTACATCGCGACATGCTTGCCGGGAGCCATCTCCACACTCCCGCGGCCCTGCACGTAATAAGGCCAGCGGTTCTCGAGAATCCTTTCGCCCTCGCCAACCGGATTTAGCCCGAGGCTGTCCCGCACGTCAAAGAACTTCACTTCTTGCGCGGGAACGTCGATACCGGCGGGAACGGAATGCCCCAATGCCGAACCCGAAGGCACGACCGCAAACCCGTTGTACTCGCGCTTGACTCCGCTACCGGCAATGCTACCCGCAAGCAACACGAGAAGCGCCACGTGCATAAGCCAGAGGCCCGCGCTTTTCCACCCGCGGGGCAAGCGGAACATCATGGAGGCGATCACGTTCACGCACGCGACAACCGCAACGCTCTTGAACGCGGGGAGCGGCACTACGCCCAGCGCCCATATAAAGAAGCTGTCAAAGAAACGGTCTACGGCAAGAGCCGCCGAAAAGCCCGCCGATTCCGCATTCGCCTGGGCAAGCACGCCCCAGAACGTAAGCAAAAGGAACGCGACCAACAGAACCACAGTAAAATTAAGAGAAGACAACCTTCTCATATTTCCAATCAGCCTTAGATCCTTCGACTTCGCTAACGCTTCGCTCAGGATGACACGCACTATCTTCTTTCGTCTTTCGTCTCTCGTCTAGATAGCCTCCACCCACACGAACTTGCGTTCGTCCAGGGTCTGTTCGCCATCAAAGCGATACGCCACAAGGCGGCCGTTGCCGCGGTAACCCGCCACGCTAAAGTCAAGGCAGCACACGTTATTCCGGATGAGTTTCGGGAGCCCTGTAAGCCAGTAGTGGCCAAAAAACACGGGCCGTTCGCCCTCGCCGTAAAAATTCCTCGCACGTACTTCAGGCGAAACTTTCGCCTTCACATCCATCGAAACTCCCGGCTGGAAACTCAGCTCGTAAAAAGACGCTTGCGCAGGATTGACCCACCAGGCTATGCGCGTTTTTACGCGGCGCACTCCTTCCGCATCGGTAAAGTATTCTCCTTTCGGCAAATCCATCTCGGGGCCTTTCAAAAGCGTGCTCAGCGGCTTGAAAAGGGAATCTTCAAATTCATATTCCTCGTCATTCGCGCGGGCAATCAGTTCATCGAAATTGCCATCGGCAAAGCAGCGAATGCCCTCACGTTTCAATGCCTCGAGTGCCCCGGCATCGAAACAGGCGTGTTGCGCCCGGAACGAATCTTCCTCCAGGTAAAACGGAAGCGTCTTCGCAAATTCCAGCAGTTCCAGGAACTCCTGGCGGTGGCCGACATACGAAGAAACAGTCCGCGAATGGATTGCAACCTTATTAAAGGAATGTTCGCGCAGGTAGCCGTCCTTAAAGCGATGCAAGAAATGCCCGCCACCAGCCCCGTTCTTTTGCCAGAACGAAAGCATGTTGAACTCGTGATTCCCCATCAGGGCTACGGCAGAGCCCGCATCGCGCATTGCACGCACCAGGTTTATCACCTCGCGGGTTTGGCCGCCACGGTCCACGTAGTCGCCCAGAAAAACAACCGAGCGTCCTCCACCCGGGTAGCGGAATGCACCCATCGATTCCTCGTAGCCCAGCTTTTTCAATAGCACGCGGAGCTCATCGCAATGCCCGTGAATGTCGCCAATAAAATCGATAGAGGAATTCATGCCTGAAATATAATTTCTAATCCGCCCTTTGTCGGCATTTTTTATCTTTTTCGCATGTTTCACCCCATCCGCCACTTTATCACCATCACGAAGCACAGGAACGAAGTCGTCCGGCTCTGCTTCAAGGCGGGTATCGGGCTGCAGGGGCTGTTCCACGACCTCTCCAAGTATTCACCCACGGAATTCATTCCGGGAGCGCGCTACTACAGCGGGCACGAATCGCCAAACAACGGGGAACGGCGCGACACGGGAATGAGCCTCGCGTGGATGCACCACAAGGGGCGCAACAAGCACCATTTCGAATTCTGGTACGACTACGAACTCGCGACAAAGAAGATCGTGCCGATGGATATGCCTGACCGCTACATCAAGGAGATGTTCTGCGACCGCATTGCGGCATCCAAGACGTACAACAACGCGGGCTATTCCGACAGGTCCCCGCTCGAATATCTCGAAAAGAGCACCGCGAAGGAAAAGATGACCGAGAACACGTACCGTAAGCTCCTTTTCCTGTTGCGCATGCTTGCCGAAAAGGGCGAAAAGGAAACTCTCCGGTTCGTACGGCACTGCAAGGAACTGCCTCTCGCCGAAATAGCCCCGAGTACAGCCCCGTAAAAACCTATATTTTTGACTGTCGCGGATGGTCGCGGCATAATCACCAGAACGGAAAGGCCAATATGGAAATCGGAAAAGTAAACCGCGCACGTGTAGACGCAGTGATGCCCCAGGGGTTCTACCTGGAACTCGAAACAGGCGGACGCGTGCTCCTCCCCGGAAACAAGAACCAGTTCACGCTCGAAGAGGGCGAAATCATAGACGTGTTCGTCTACATGGATTCCGAAGACCGCCCCATCGCAACTCTCGACAAGCCCTTCGCGCAGGCGGGCGAATTCGCAGTCCTCACCGTGAAAGACGTGAACCGCGTGGGAGCGTTTTTGGACTGGGGACTCAACAAGGATTTGTTCCTCCCCTACAAGCAGCAGCTCGGCGAGCTTGTGGAAGGCGACCGCTGCGTGGTCTACATTCTTGTGGACGAGAAGAGCGGCAGGCTTGTCGCCACCGAAAAAATCAAGACGTTTATCGACTACGACACGGAATACCTGCACGTGGGACAGCGCGTGGAACTCGCCGCCTACGAGGTGACCCGCGAATACGTGGACTTCTTGGTGGACTACCGCTACACGGGAAGGCTCATGCTTAACCCGGGAATGCAGCGCATATACATCGGCGATACCATGCCCGGATACATCCAGCGCATTACCGACGACGGGAAGATTACGCTGAACCTCACACCCGTGGGCTACAAGGGCGTAATTCACAGCGATGCCCCGAGCGCAATCCTGAACAAACTAGCAGAGGCAGGCGGATACCTCCCCTACGGCGACAAGAGCGATCCCGAAGTCATCCGCCAGGAATTCGGGATATCGAAAAAGGCTTTCAAGAAAATACTGGGAACGCTCTTCCGCGAAGGGAAAATCGTCATCGAGGAAGACGGGATTCGCGCCTGCTAGCGCCCCCCGACTAATATCTGGTCCACCTTGATGGAAGGCTGCCCTACGGTCACGGGAATGTGGCCGGAACTTGCGCCGCACACGCCTGCGGCCTGTTCAAAATCCGTGCCGACCATGCTGATGCGGGGCATAATCTCGTGCCCCTTGCCAATGAGGGTCGCTCCGCGCACGGGTTCGCAAATCTTGCCGTTACGGATAACATAACCTTCATCGACAGCGAAGTTGAACTCGCCCGTCGCAGGGTTCACGGAGCCACCCGCCATACGGGCAGCGTAAAGCCCATTATCGACACTCGCAATCATGGAATCGAGCGTGTCCTTGCCAGGGGCAATGAATGTGTTGCGCATGCGGCTCACGGGCGCATACTTGTAGCTTTCACGGCGGGCAGAACCGGTACGGGCAATCCCCACCTCGGCAGCACCCACGCGGTCGCTCATATAAGTCTTCAATATGCCGTTCTCGATAAGCACGGTGCGCTGCGTCGGCATTCCCTCGTCATCGTACTTGAGGCTGCCCCACACGCCATCGAGGGTACCATCGTCAATCGCGGTAAGGCACGGCTGGCCAATCGCCTCGCCAATCTTGCCGCAGAACGGGCTTGCACCACGACGCACCGATTCCGTTTCAAGCGGATGCCCGCAGGCCTCGTGGAAAATCACGCCGCCAAAGCCGTTGCCCATCACCACGGGCATCTGGCCACCGGCAATATAGCCAGCGTCAAGCATACGGAGAATGCGTTCGGCGCAATCCGTCGCAATCGCTTCGGGAGAATAGTTCGAGAGAAGTTCGTAACCGCCCAGCGCACCCGGAGCCTCGTGCGTCGTCAAGCGTTCAGTCCCGTCGGTCGCCGTCACGGTAACATTCAGGCGGAGCCGCGAACGGTCCAGCACAAGGTTCACTCCCTCGCTGTTCATGAGCGTAATGGAAGTGCAGGCATCCGTCACCGACGAGCCCACCTGAACAATCTTCGAAGAAACCGCACGCGCGGCCTCGTCTGCGCGGAACAAGAAATCCTGCTTGACCGCCTGGCCCAAAACACGCGGGTCCTTGTACGCGGCAGCATTAAAATCGCACACGCGCTTTTCGGGAGCAAACTCAATCGGCTTGGCTGCCGCCCCCGCCTTGGCGATACGCCCGAAGGCAAGCGTCTGTACCAGTTTCACAAGTGCTTCTTCGCTGTCGTCGCTCGTGAACCCGTAAAGCACCTCGGTCCCGTACAGCAGGCGGATGCCAATGCCATATTCCGTTCCCGCCGTGGCGGTTTCTATATGGCGGTCCTTAAGTGTGAGGCACGAGCTACGTGTCTCTTCCTCGAAAATTTCCACAAAGTCGGCACCGGCGCTCCGGCCCGCCTCGAAAATCTTGACAGCGACAGAAGGATTCACGCTACACCTCGCCGTTCATCTTCTTGCGCACGGGAATCCCGGCAGCAAGCATTTCCTTCTTGATTCCAGGCACCGTGTAGTCGCCAAAATGCACCATCGAAGCCACCAGCGCGGCATCGGCGGCAGTCTTGTGGAACAAGTCCACAATGTGCGCGGGCGTACCCGCGCCACCGCTCGCAATCACCGGCACCTGCACGGCGCGGGCCACCTGGTCGGTAATGTTCAGTTCGTAACCATTACGCACGCCATCGGTATCGATAGCGTTCAGGCAGATTTCGCCCACGCCCAGGCCTTCGGCCTTCTTCGCCCATTCAACGGCATCTATTCCCATCGCCTGGCGACCGCCGCGGATATACACTTCGTAGCCGCTCCTGAACTTGTCCGAAACGCCCACGAACTTCGCATCCATGCCGAGCACCACGCACTGGCGGCCAAACGCCTTCGCGCCATCCGCAATGATTTCGGGGTGCAGCACGGCAAGGCTGTTCACGCTCACCTTCTCGGCACCGGCCAGCAGGGCCTCGTGCATGTCGTCGAGGTTACGGATACCGCCACCCACCGCAAATGGGATAAATACGCGCTTTGCAATCTGGCGGATCATCTCCATGTCGCACGGGCGGTTCTCTGCACTCGCGGTAATATCGTAAAACACGAGTTCATCGACACCGTCGGCGCTGTACTGCGCACCCATTTCTACGGGATCGCCAATGTCGATATTGCCCTTGAACTTGACGCCCTTCGTGACCTTGCGGTTACGGACATCGAGGCAAACTATTAAACGCTTGGTCAACATATAAATCAGGTCTAGATCCTTCGACTTCGCAACTACGTTGCTCCGCTCAGGATGACACTCCAGGTTACAGGTTCCGGTCGATGACAGCCTTGACGGTCGCCTTGGGTACGGCACCCACCACGTTTCCGACTTCCACGCCGTTCTTGAACAGCTTCATGTTCGGAATATTCGTGATGCCAAAGCGGGCACAGATGTCTTTCACGCCATCGGCGTCCACGTCCATCTTGGCGATAATCGCCTTGCCGTTGTATTCATCGGCAATCTCATCGATAATGGGGCCCATCATCATGCAGGGACGGCACCAGGTCGCCCAGAAATCAACGAACACTAGCTGACCCGACGAAATCGCCTGGTCAAAATTTTCTGCAGTAAGGTGAATTGCAGGCATAAAAATCTCCGATTTTTCTTTTAAAAATAGAAAAATCGGACTAGAAGGCGTAGCCTATCGTATAGTTGAGGTCAAAACCTATGCCCGATTGCACGGCCTTGTCCGCATCGCCATCTCCGACATCCTTTGCCGAGAGAATCGTATACCCTATACCGACATCGGAAGACATCACGAAGTGCCCGCTCTGGAACTTGTAGCCCGAATAAAAGACAACAATCAAGGCATCTATTTCCCCGCAAGATGTGTAACGGTGATGGTCGACATCGCTGTCATAATCGAGAGAAACGTGCTCGTACCCGATTTGCGGAGAAAAGTACCAGCCACGGTGGCCGGGATTGGTATAGTACCGCACCCCCTCGTAAAGCCCATAGGAAAACAGCTCTCCACCAGCAAAGGTCGCCCACATCAATTCAGGCCGAGAAATCAGGGAAAAATTCTCCGACAAATTATTTTCAACAGTCAGCATAACCCAGGGACTCCCCAAGGCAGTATAAATCAGCAACGCTAAGGGGTGAGCCGAAATGGACCAGGATGTTTCGTCGACAGGCGCAGTCACCACATTGGGAGGAGGAGTAGCGATCGCAACCGGATCACTTTTACCGTAGGAATTTTCCCAATCGTATTCGGATGCATTCGCAAAAAACGCCAGAACAAGAGCAACAAAAGCGAGGCGCTTTATCATTTATTCTCCTTTTTACGTACAACTTTGCTCAAAAATAGCAAATATCAATAAATCAAGCGCATCTCGTCGGCCCAGAGAGTCGCACCGACGGTACCCTTGTAGAGGTTTCCGAGCGAACTCGAAGCCATGACCACGCGAATATGCGTCACGTCGAAATCATCCGGGGAATCGGTACGCTCCACATGGTTATCAATACCGGCAGTATTCTTGAGAGTCTTGTTGAATAGGCTGGAATTGAATATCGGTGAACCTTCCAGGGGTTCCCCGTACTTGAAGGCAAGTCGAATCGTCTTGTAGCCTTCGCGCTCGGCATCGGTAATGGACACCACATCGGGGTCTTCCTCGCTGTCTACGGTCGTGGCGCGGTACCAGGCGCTCGCCACCATTGTATTCACGTCACTCGATGCGCGGTACTGGTTCTTGCCCTCGTTGCTCGTGCGGCTGCGGTGTTCGAGAATCACGTACAGGTCGCAACTATCCCCCTTGCCCTGATACTTCACGTCGAATTCCACAAACTTGGGCCTGCCGTAGAACGGACGCCCGAAATCGATAAGCTCGTTACCGTCGTCGTAGCCCGTCATTTTCGTCGATGCCACGTTCTTGGGGTTGAAATAAGCCACAAGCATGTTCCCGCTCGCAAAGCGCCCTATACCGAGAATCTTGGCATCGATGGACTCCATCTTGATAACCTGCTCGTTCTCGTTTACCGTGAGCGTCTTGGTAGAGGACAAAGCATCGTTGTTTCCGTTGTCCCAGCCGTCGATATCGTTCTTGTTGTTGAAAGCATCCTTCACCCAGTGGTTAAAATCGCTGCCCGGGTACTGGTAGCCCGCCTGCACAGTGTATTCCCTGGACAAACCATCTTTGGTAACCTTGACCTTGTGGGCACGGGAGAAATCGTAGGGTACGCCGCTTTCAATATCGACACTCGCTCCAGCCGAAATTTCCATCCCCTTCACTTCGAGGCTACAGAGTTTCAAGTCGGTCTTGTAGTCCATATTCAGGAACACCTTCCCGGACTCCTGGTCGATTTCGCCCTCGACTCCTCCAGCGCCCACGACAATCTTCAAAAGTTTCGGGGCATCAGCAGAAACAGCCGAAGAAGATTCCGGTTCATCGCCGCCGCTTGCCGAGGACTTTTCCACACTGCTGGAAGAATCATTACCTTTCGCAGAAGACGAACTGCCCGGCGTATCGCCCGAATCTCCGCCCTTGCCGCTGCTCGAATTGCCTTCGGCAGAATCAGGCGCCTTGCCCGAAGAAGACGAATCTTCCTTCTTGGAACTGCCGGAATCGCCATCCTTCGCGGAAGACGAGCTGGACTGTTCCTCCGTATCGCCGGATTCCTTCTTCGAAGACGAGGACTTTACCTTCTTCTCGGGGATTTCGAACACGACCTGCCAAATGGAGGGAATCCCGCTTTCGGAAACAAGCATCAAATATATAGTGCCGCTCGCAGGAATGCGAATCCTGTCGCCTTTATGCAAGCGGTCCTTCGCGTACGAGACTTCTTCTGCAAGCGAATCAAGTGCGGCAGAATCGCTCGGGAACTCCTTGAACTTGCCCTCGACCAGGTGGAGCGTTGCCATGGAACTGATATCGAACGACCCGACGGTCACGGAATCCCAGGTATCAAGGCTATCGGGAATCTCGTCGAGGGTCACGACAATCTTATGCTCGTCTGCATAGAGAATCGAGCCAGAACCGCCCTCATCGAAGGCAATTTCGTTGAACACGTGATAATCTGACTGCCCGAAGGTATCGTAGTCGGCGGTACAGCCCACAAGCGCAAGGAGAGAGAACAGCGCCGCAACGCAAAGCGGCAGGAACCTGTAACCGATTTTCATTTTCATCACCGTTCTCCTAGTAAACCAGTTTAAAGTCATCGAGCACCAGCGCAGAATTTTCACCGCCACGGTACTTGCCGCTATTGCCCGCCGTTCCACCGCACACGATATGCGCGTATGCCGAAGAGGCGAACATCACGTGAATCGCAGTCACATCCTCGTCGCCCTTGCCCAGCGTAAGGCCTTCGGCGACCGGATATTCGCCCGAGAGCAGCCCGAACGGATCCTTCCCGTAAGAAAGGTTCACCGTGCGGGTATTCATTTCCACGCTGGCGTCATCCGAGAAGGCACCCGTAGCCACCACCTTGCCGCCCTTGCCCACGAGCATAACGTACACGAGGCTCTTTTGCGGGTAATCCGAAGACTTGTTAGCCACATGGCTATAGGAATACTTTACCGTAAATGCGGTCGGGCGCGCCGTGAAGGGTTTGCCGAAGGTCATGTCCTTCGTAATGTCGGAGCAGTCCGTAGAGGGAGTGCCATCGGTATAAGCCTGGTCATAGATACTAAAGGCTGTTGACCCGGAATAAGTTCCCGTATAATAATACCCGCCAGCCATTTTCCAACCGCCAGGGACAACGGCGCTAGAAACACCCCAGGCACAGGTTACTTCCTTTGTGGACAATTCCATAGCCGAGCCTGAATTCTCTAGGTTGGCATCCGAAGAAACCCTGTAATTGGTAATAAGCGCCACAACGGCAGCACCCTCCGTCGCCATCGCATCGCTCGTGGTGGCCCAGAAATCGTTACGGGCGCTAAAGTCCGTACCCGGCAACTGCACCTCGACAACGCTGCTCGAAGAGGGAACCTCTTCACTGCTAGAGGATGCATCGGCTTCGACAGGGAAACTGCTACTAGACACACTTGTCTCGCTAGAGTTCGACTGCGGAGCAACGTCAATGGAAGAAGAACTACTGGTCGCTTCTGCGCTGCTAGAAGATGTATTGTCGTTGCGACTTGAACTGAGCGGTGTTGAAGTTGAACTCGAAGAGTTCGTGGCAATTTCCTCGCTAGATGATGATTTTGCCGAACTGGACACACTTGTCTCGCTAGAGCTCGACTGAGGTGTGACGTTACTGGATGAAGACATTTCCTCCGGCAGGCGCACTTCCCACACGGCAACCACGCGGTTTGCGTCATCGAGCACCACAATCCTGACGCCTTCCTCGCCAATGGCAAGAGTCGTGCCGGTACTCACCGGATTATCCCAGTCAATCTCGGGGTCCACCGGGTCGTCATCAAGCGCGAGGTAGCATTTTTTACCGCCCAGGGCCGCAATATTGTCGACCGTAAAGGAATCCGTGCCTGCGGGAAGCACAATCGAATGCGATTCAATATCTATTTCCGCATCGTCCACGTCTGCAAAAAGTTCCGACAGGTCGGGAACCGCAACAGGAGTTTCCGGCGTTTCGGAACACGAAGTGAGCCACAGGGCAAAAGCGCACATCGCCCCCGCCTGCATTACCCGCATAAACCTAGACATCCGAAACATCATCGCAAGCCCCTAGAAGAACGTCACCAGCGAGAAATCCAGCGCCAGGAGGTTGATGGTGAAATTCACAATGTTGTAGACCACACGGCTACTCGTCTCGTTGTTTTCCTCGACATCGATAATGCTGGAACTCAGGCCCAGCAGGCCCACAGACGTCTCGAACGCAAAGCGGTCCAGCACCATCACGCAAATTCCTGGATTGATGCCCGCCTTGATAGTCCAGCCCGTGTTGCGGGTCTTTTTCAGGTCTTCGCCGTTATCTGTCTGCGAAATGCCGTAGGAATACTCCACCGAAATAGACGTCTCGTTGAACAGGTAGAAAATGCGGGAATCCAAAACCTTCAGGTAGTTCTTCAGGAGCGGTTGCACAAAGAAACCGTTGCTTACGTACTTGCGACGTTCCTTCATGTCCATCAGGTCTTCAAGAATCGAGAAATCCACATCAAACCACGTGCGCGAATAGCCTGCACGCAGCCCGAGCGCCATCGCATCGCTAATGAAGTAACCGCCGAACGCCTCCACCGTGAACGTGTAGCCGTATGCCTCATACACATCGCCGATAAGGATATTCAATGCATCATCTTCAGTATTCGCCTGGATGAGCGAGAGCGTTGCGCCCGCATAGAAATGTCCCTTTGCAATAGCCTCATCGGGTTCAACCGGGAACAAGGCGTCAAAAAGTCCACGCTTCTTGACTGTTTCGGCCTTCGCCGTATCCGAGTTCTGCACGGCAGGTTCCGGCAAGGCAACCTTTTCGGGTTCCTGCGGCGTCACGGCTTCCTCTACAACAGGTTCAGCCTGCTTCGCCTCGGGTTCCGCAGCTACAGGTTCCTGGGCGGCAGGCTCCACAGCCTCCTCTGCAACAGGTTCAGCCGTTTCCTGCGAAACAGGTTCCGGAGCCTCCTGCGCAAGGGCAAAAGGCAACGCAAAAAAAAGAACGGCAGCAAAAATAAAGTTCCGCATATACAAGAATTTACATTATTATCGCGCAGAGCAAAGCGCCGACAAAACCAAATGTGAAGAATATCAACTAATCTTCGGATGTTTCCACGTTTTTCACGCAACGAACGGCGTAGCCGTACGCCTTCAGGTACGATTGCTTCTTGAGAGAGTGGTCTCCGGCAAGGTAATACCCTTCATAAGCCGACCCACTGCTTTCTTCATCGACAAGCCAGTAGCGGGCATATCCGTCATATTTCACTCCCCCGCTACTATTGCGTTCCCCGGTCGGGAGCATGCCGATGGCATCGAACGAGATGGAACCATCGTTGAGCGCATATACCAACCAGCTCCAATCCGCCGCTTTCGGAAGGCGCCAACCCGCCGGGCAAATCCCCTGCACGGACGGGTACGATCCAAAGCATATACTCGAGGCACATTCCAGATTGTTGACTGCAGCGGCATAGGTGTAGAGGTTCCCTTCTTCGCAACGTTCCCCGTTCGCACCAATGCACGCCATGTTTCCCTGAAGTGCAGGCGTCGCGGCAGAATCCGCATAGCGCAGGTTTTCGGCCATCCATACAAGAGATTCATTCACCTGCACAATACGGTACTTGTTGCCATCGCGCTCATCAGTAATCTGCGAAAGGCTATTCCAGTCCTCGCCATGGCTGTAGGGATCCCACTTTGAAGACGAAGAAACGGAAGAAGATGACGCCACTGACGACGACGAAAGCGAAGACGAAGAAATTGACGATGACGACGCCACGGACGAAGATGATGTCGAAGAACTGCTGGAAACTATCGGGGCCTTGTACTTGTCCAGCTTGACTTCGCCCGCATCGGCGACGCAACGCAGCGCATAGCCGAACTTCTTGGAGTAGCCCTGTGACCTGAAATAGCTGGCGGAGCCCATATTATACGGAGAATACCATTCGTCTGCACCCTGGGCATTGTTCTGCGTTGCCGACCAGAAACGCGCATGGCGATACCCCGGCCCATCTTCCCCGACACCACGGTTGCGGGCATCGTATTCATAATTCCAGCCCGCATTGAAACCGCTTTCCTCGAACAGGGATACTCCCTGATTCTCCGTAGAGTCAACAAGGGTCTGCCACTCGGAACTTTCGGGAACATGCCAGCCGGAGGGACATAAGCCACGATGCGGGTAACTGATGCTACACAATTCCTCTTCGCACGCCACGTCATCCATCACTGCGGCAAAGGCATAAACGTATTCGCCCTCCTTCCATTCCCAATGGCGGCCCCTGAGCACCGGCGAAGAATTCTCGTCATGGTACCTCAGGTTTTCGGCCATCCAGACTTGCGTACCGGCAGAATACACGCGGTAAACGTTCCCGTCGCGCGTGTCTGTAAATGCGTTATAGGTAGAATCCGCTATCTTAGATTCACCCGAAGAACTGCTCGATACAGCGGAGGAACTCGACTGAGCGGCAGAAGAACTCGAAGACACAGCCGAAGATGTCCCCTTAACAGACGAGCTCGACTGTACCGCAGAGGAAGATTCAGGCTTCTTAGAGGAACTTGTTCCCGAAACAGAATCGTCCTCGGAACTGGAGGAAACTTCACCTGCATTCTTGTAGCCCTTCGATTCGTCGGGCGATTCCAGCGGACCCGTAGAAGAATCACTGCAGGCAAGGAACATCACGGCTCCGCAAGCAAGCGCCGAAGCCCGAGTAGCCTTGAAAAAATTGAGCATTGCATTCCTCCTCTCTTATTAGCAAGAATATAACAAAAAAAAGGGCGAAACTACACAAAAAACGCCTACTTCTTCTTGTATCTCAGATAAAGGCCCTCTATTTCGGAACGAAACGCCTTAAACAGCGACAATCCGTCAAGGGCGTCAGCAAAATACTCCACTTCCAGCGATTCCGGCGACTGCACACCGGCGTTTTCCATGTCCGATGTCATTTGTATGTAATTCGTCGGGTCGGCCACAACCACCACAAGCATGGTCCAGTCGCTTTTGGCCGGCTGCGAGAAGTCCACGACAAAATCAAGGACCAACTTTCCCTTCACAAGCGACGCCTTGAAATTCCGTACGCGGGACTCCTTCAAGAACGCAGAGCCTGCCTGCACGTAGTTATAGTAGTTATTCTTCTCTAACGGGCCCAGAATTGCTATCTGGAGCGCCTTCGCCTCTTCCGCCGAAAATTTGCCATCGCCGTCACTGTCTGCAGAAGCGGCCATCGCGGCGCTGTAGATTTCGTCATAAATCCATCGGTTTTCGACTCCCGTAAATCCGTTCGCATCGAACAAAACCTTCACCTTGACATCGGCAAAAACGTGCGGATGCGCGAAAGACTGCGCCGCAAGCAAAGGCACCAGCAAAAAAAGAATCAACAGAGCGCGCATGGGAACGCCCCCACTAGAAGGCAAACACGACTCCCGACACCAGAAGCCCTGCCCCCAGCACACCGAGACCTACACCCACAATCGCCTTCGTATCGCCGGCTTTGTTCAGGTCGTGGTTATCCTTGATGAGCCGCTGAGCCTTCTTGCTGTCAAAGACGGAACGGTTGTACTCGTGCTTCTTGTCGGCAGCATCGCTCCAGTTGCGTTCGGCCAGGTACCACAGCACCCCGCCCGCTATAATCGGCGCGACGGAACTCCACAGCAGCACGCGGCCAATGCGGCGGTCGCGGCGTTTCTGGTTGAATTCCCTCTGCCCCTGGATGTACTCGATATCGTCGATGGGTTCCATTTCGACATTGATGAAGTTCGGCATGAACGCCTTGACTTCGGTCGTTATGGAGGTATCGCGGTAACCCACCTTGCGGAAGAAAATCTGCAGCTGCGGCTGGGGCTTGATATCGCCCACGATTACGTCGGTCACGTAGTCGGGCATGTGGCTTACCGACGGTTCCTCGCCTATGTAGACTTCCGCCGCCTCGGGATTCGTGTTGAGCGTGAGCTTCGTCGAGGGGCGCTCCACGGCAATATCCACCTTGTTCAAGCTATCCGCGTTGATTTTCACGGTCTTCGTGCCCCACCATTCCACGTCGCGCAGCACCTTCATCACCGATATGGTGTACTTGCCCGGCTTGATGTTCTTGATGGTATCGGGCGCCATCTGGTGCAGCGCAATGCCGTTCACAAACAGGGAGCACGCTTCCGGGTTCGACGTCACCAACAGGTTCGCGTTTCCCGGCGGGTACAGTTCCATCTCCTCTTCTTCCTTCACCACGGGAACCACGTAGTTCGAAAGCGAAAGATCGATCATCACCTTGTCTTCGAGGTTGTACAGGCGTTTCAGGTCGAGCCTGAATATCTTGATGTAGGGGTTTTCGACCACGTTCGCAAGGCTGTCCTGGATTTCGCGTTCGCGGATTTCCGCCTCGATTTTTGCGATTTCTTCCATTTTCAAGCGCTTTTCCTCTTTTTCGAGGGCGGCTTCCAGGTCATCTTCGGCATCGGCGGCAATCTCGGCAGCCTTCGCGGCTTCGGCCTGCGCTATGGAATCGGCCACGGTGGCAGAATCCGTCTTGGCGGCAAGGGAATCCTTTACCGCATCGGTCATGATTACCTCGGCCGGTTTCTGCGGTTCAGGCTTGTCGTCTTCCTCGAACTCCTCCTCTTCCTCGACCTTCTGGCCGTTGCTCTCCTGAAGGGCTACCGCCTCCTCGTCGCGGATTTCTTCCAGTTTTTTCTGGGCGGCATCGTCGGGGGCGCGCAGGTAGACGGTATCCTTCTCGATTTTCACGAAAATGGCTTCTTGCTCAATGGAATCGCCCACAAGGAAGTAACGCACGGGCACCTCGCGGGTCGTAGCCGTATCGGCGGGGTTCACAACGGCAGGCGCCTTCGGGGCTGCGGGAGCAACGGCAGGCGCCTCCTGAGCAAACGCAAAGGACACAATCAAAAACACGAAAGGAGCAATTCGTTTCAGCATAGTATAAAGATATATAATTTTTCAGGAAAGGGACAACGCCGGTTAAGAACGCGAGCTAGTCCTTCACGAGGCGGGCACAGTATATGGGGCCGCAGCCGCCACACCTGTCGGGCAATATATGCACCCCAAATTCGGTGCGGTCCGCCCCCTCGGGGAGGTTTTCGAGCAGTTCCACCCGCATCGCGGGGCGTTTTTTCAGGATTCGCTTCACCACGTCGTCGTTTTCGAGGGGCGAAAGGGCGCAGGTGCCGTACACGAGCGTGCCACCCGGTTTGAGGGCATCAATCGCGGAGGCGAGAAGCCCGCCCTGTTCTACCGCAAGGCGCTTCACCCGCTTGGCCGACCACACCTTGAGATGTTCCGGCGAATTGAGCACGTGCCTATCCGAAGAACACGGCGCGTCGAGCAGAATCTTGTTGAAACTCTCCTTGCGGTGGAGTCCGAACTTCATGCCGTCGTAGCCCGAGACGGTCACAACAGCACGCCATTCCTCCGGCAGGGAATTCTCGATAACATGCGAAAGGCGTAACTTGCGGTCGGGAGAGCGGTCGTTACTTTGTAAAAAACCTTTGCCTGCAAGCATGGAGGCGAGCACGAGCGTCTTTCCGCCAGGAGCGGCGCACATGTCGAGCACGCTGTCGCCGGGTTTTACCCCGAGGGCTCGAGCCGCAAAAACGGAGGCCTCGTCCAAGTAATATGGTTCCAGCCCTTCGCCGAACTTAAGACATGTCGCGCGCCCCTCCCCCTTCAGGGATTCCAGAAGGGCGGACCAGCGGTCGCCATACAAGTTCGAGAAGTAGTCGAAGAATTCCATTGTTCCAAAGATACACTTTTCGATCCCGAAACAAGTTCGGGATGACATTATGGCAAAAAAAATCCCTGCCAAACAGCAGGGTTTCGTTGAGCTACCAGGATTCGAACCTAGACAAACAGAGTCAGAATCTGTTGTGCTACCATTACACCATAGCTCAGTGTGGGCACAACTTTAGAAAAAAAACTGCGGTTGTGCAAGGGGTAGCATCATTTTTTTTCAGTTTTTGGAAGGGTCGGCGGGGTGTAGGTCATCCCCTGCCATTCCAGGTCGTCGCCCTTCGGCAGGTTCACGAAGGTACTCACCACGTATTCCTCGATGGGGGTATCCGCCTCCTGCAGGGTCGAAATCACCTTCGTATCGCCGGAGTAGAGGACCAGCTCCTGCTCGCCAGACGGCATTTCCTTGATGCGCAAGGAGTTACACGTCACGGCACGGACAAAGTGCGCCGTACCCTTGGCGCCCACCACGACGCTGTTCACCATGCAGTTGTTGGACTGCGTGGAATCGCGCTTGTCGATGACCAGGGCTATATTGCTGATGAGCCCGGACTGCGGGAGGAGGCCCGCCTTGCCCAAGTCGAGCGTGTCCTTGATCTTTTCCACCTCGGAAGCCTTCACGTAGCGGCTCAGGCCCATCTTACTTGTCTTGAGGGAATCGCCGAGCCTGTATTCCACGCGGAAGCTGTCGTAGGGAACCGTATCGGGAACCGGGAGCCACCAACGACCAGTACTATCGGTCACGGTCTGGGCCACAAACCCGGCGGTATCGCCCTCGAACTCAAACCCGTAAATGTCCGTCACCGCCATGACTTCCACACCGGCACATTCCTTTGCGGAAGAACATTCCACCGAGCCCGAAATACGGCGCAGGTCCTCGGGTTCCTTCATGAGGGAATCCACGTCGGAGGTCGTGCTCCAGATGAAGGGGCCCACATCGAGCGTATCGCCCGACTTCACTTCGGCAGAATCCATGTCCCACACGCGGTAGATAAGGCTGTCGGCAACGCCGCCATCCTGGAGCTTCGCCACGATTTCAGGGTCGCCCGGGCAGAACCCGAACCACCAGGTACCGGCGGGAATCATCATGGAGAACGAATCGCCCGCGAACACGCTCTGCGTGAACGGCATGCCGGGCATGAACACCGTAAAGTGCGACCCGACCGCCACCGCCGGCTTGTCGGCAGAATCTGCCTTGTCGAGTTCCTCGTAATACAACACACTCGAGAAGAACGCCGCCTTCTCAAGCTGGATGGTATCCAGGTTCTTAGAATCCAGCGGAACGCGCGGGAGGTAGGATATTTCCGCAGCGTCCTCGTCGATAATCGCAATCTGGAACGTATCGGCAACGGCGGTATCGAACGCGAACACGCCCGCCGTATCGGTCTTGACCTCGACAAACTCGGGCACAACCGCCGTTTCGGACTTGGAATAAACGCGCGACATGCGGACGGCGGCCATAGCGGCATAGGAGCCGTCGGAACGCTTCACCGTACCCGTCACGGCGGCGGTCATCATGTTCTCGGTATCGGTCGCCGTACCGGCAACCCTCTCGCTGTCGGAACACGCGAGCAAAAGAACGCTACAGGCAAGAGCCATGGTCAAAGAGTATCTCATTTAGCGTCCTCCCCGTCCTTCACGGACTTGGTCTCCTTCTCCTTGCTGAGAGGGAAAAATTGAACGTTCAACTCACACACCATGGTTTCTCCGCTATCCGAACGGACTATGTCCAGCACTTCCTTGCGGAACACGTCGATCTTGTTGATGATGCGTTCCAGGCCCTCGGCCGAGACGCTCATCGTGGTACAAGATACATTTCTGCGTTCGGTGCTGTAGTGGTCCAGAGCGCCTTTCGCAAGGTCTATCATCTGTTTCTGGAACTGGTGGCCGAAAAGCGGAGCGATTTCACGGCCACTCGATATGGTCTTGTTCACCGAGCGGTAGAAACCGTCTTCGGCAAGGTCGATAAGCCCGAGGTCGAGGAGCAGCTGGATGGCCTGCTTCGCCTGCGGGAGCGTAATCTTGGGGTTCAGGAACAGCGCCACTTCCTGAATGTTCTTCGCATTGATGTTCAGCACAGAGAGGGACTCGCGTACCGCCACGTAGTACCACTTGCTGTAGTATTCCTGCTGGTTCTTGGTGAGCGTCTTGACCGTGCGGGGCAGAAGCGCCGACATCTGGTCGAAAATCTGCTGTTTGGATGCGGGCGTAGTCGCATGCGTGAAATCCACCATCAGGGAGAAATAGCGGCCCTCGCGCTCGTTTAGGCCAAGCGCGGAGATGAACTTCGGGAGCATCTGCGGGGTGAGCGACTTGCGTCCGCGGATAAGGTCGAGGTAGAGTCCGGACGAGGAATACCCCGCCTTCTTCGCGAAGGACCTGTAAGAGAAGTAGCGCTGCACGGACTTGCGGTACTCGTAGTAGTCCTGCAGGTACTTCCTGTAGTTGTAATAGGCGTAGACGTTCATTTGAATTTAAAAATAATTTTTTATTTTCCCGAGAACACCCCCTTTTTTGAAAAATGTGGCAAAATTCACCTTTTTAGAGCAAAAATGGCAAAAAAGAACACTTAGAGAACACTTTTTGCAAAAAAGGTGTACCACTTCGCCGAAAAATTGTTTAATTTTAGGGAACACCCAATCCCATCCCTCGGACTCTCACAGATACTCCCTGTGAGAGTCCTTTTTTTAGACCGCTCGCGCTACGTTTCGGGTATCGAGACCTCCGGTTTGCGCTCGCTCCCCCAAGGGCGCCATGCCCACATAAGCGCTAAAGCGCTAAGTGGTCAAAGGTCGCCCACACGACCGATTAAGATCGGTCGCTTAGGGCTCACGGATACCGCTCACGCTATGTTTCGGGTAAATTCTATATTTGGGTCATGGATTTCAAGAAGACGGCTATCGGGTTTGGGGCGCGGGTGCTGCGCATTGTGGGCATTATCGCCGTCATATACGTGAGCATGGTGTTCTACCTCGCGCTTACCGAGCGCCGAAACGCGTTCCCGCGGGCCATCACGCACAAGGAAGCCCGAGCGGCCATCGAAGGCAAGGCAAAGTCCATCACCTGCACCACCGAAGACGGCACGGCCCTTGAAGGCTGGGCTTTGGGACAAGGCGAAAAAATTCTCCTCTACTACCCCGACGCCGACGAAGATGCGGCACAGTTCCTCGCCGAAGCGCAAAGCCTCGAAGGCGTTTCGCTTGTTGCATTCAACTACAGGGGATCGGGCAGCAACAAGGGCACCCCTTCGCAAGAGACCTTCGAACCCGACGCCCGCGCCATCATGGAATGTGCAAGCCAGATGGGCAGCACGCCCGCATTTATCGCGGGTCGCGGCACGGGAGCCATACTCGCGGCAGAACAGATGGCCGCACCGCAGGCAAGCGCCACAAGGCTCATCCTCATTGACCCGGTTGCAAGCATCGCCGACGCCATAAACGAGAAATACGGGTGGCTCTACCCGAGCTTCCTGGTACGCGCAAAAGTGGAAATGCCAAATCGTTTGTCCGAAATCACGGGAAAACGCAAAACGCTGGTTTTCGACAGAAAAATGCACCGTGACAGGAATCACGCTTTTTTTGAAAAAATCGGCAATTTAGACACCCTGAGCCGGGGCGACAAGACACTCAACAGAACGTTGTCTGTCTTGACAAGTGAACAGCCATAAAACGCTGCAAGCCCTTATTTTATGCGGATTCCATGCACTTTGTCTGCATTCTATTGAACAAACTATCCTCACTTTTCGCTGTCATAAAATTGCAGAAAAACTATTTTTTTCCCATACAACATTATCTGTAATGGGACTTGACAAATGTGGGCGAATTATATTAATTTACTTGTTAGGGAGCGAATAAATCATTCAAAAGAGGTGTATATTATGGACAACAAAATCGTTATCAAAATGGATATCCGCGGGTTTATCCGTTTTTCCAACCAGGCCGTCAAGGACCTTAAGCTCGACAAGAATCCGTACGCGGATGTCGAAATCGATACCGTGGGCAAGCGCATCGCCGTGACCCCGACCAAGACGCTCAAGACAACCTCCTTCCGCTTCATGCCCAACGGCGCAGGCTACCTGCTCTACTTCAAGGGTGCCATGAACAACACCGGTTTCCAGGTCGTTCCGGGCGCATACACCATGGTCAAGGAAGGCAACAGGGTGGTTTTCTCCGGCAACGCTCCCGCCAAGAAGAAAGGTTCCTGGGAACTCTTCGCCTGCCGCAACTCCGTCGGCATCCCGATGCTCTCTATCGACAGCCGCGGCACCATCATTTTCGACAAGCGTTCCTGCACGGCTCTCGAAACCGCCAAGAACGACACCATGATCGCTGAATTCGACCAAGCCAAGAAGACGTTCAAGCTCACCTTCGGCAAGAAGGGCTTCATCAACGTGCGCACCATCGCAAGCCACGCGAACGCCTCGTTCATGGGCACGCTTTCCTCCCACGGAATCGCCCTCCCCACGAAGAGCTTCCGCACCGAATGCAAGATTGCGGGCAAGACCGTGACCTTCAGCGTCGCCCAGCTCATCGCCGAACAGAAAAAGGCAAAGGCAAAGTAACCAAGAAGGCCCCGTATGATTGACGTACTCAAGGCATTCTATTCCATCCACTACAATTTTGGCCTTTTGGCCATAATCATCCTGCTTCTCGGCATTTTCTTCCTCACGAAGAAGATGTGGATTTTCGCAGGCATTACATTGGTTGTCGTACTCGTCATGAACGTCGTCTTGTACAAGATGACCGACGGCAAGTCCTGGACTATCCAGGCCGCCACCATCAAGACCGAGTTCGGCACGGAATACAAGCCAGACCCCATGACCTTCTCAGTCCAGAAAAACTGGGAAAACAAGGAAGGCATCGTGGTTGACCGTGGCGACACCATCCATCACTGGTGCTGGGTCGACCAACTCTGGGAAAACTTCTCGGAAACTGACATTATCGGGGCGCTCTGGGGCGAAAACAAGAGCAAGAAGATGATCAAAGCTTCGGAATCCCACGCCGGTGGATTCAACGACTAATTCGCACTAGAGATACTGAAGATTCAACCCGCCTTTTTCCATACGGATGAAGGCGGGTTTTCTTATCCACTCTCCCGGCGAGGCGACCAAGCCGCCCTCGACATCCCAGATACCAGCGATATGGTGGTGTCCGTGAATGCAGATATCGCACTTTTTCTTTTTTAATATAGACTTGCCCCAATTCAGGTATTCATCGAGCTTGATTTTTCGCGACTCCCCGACCTTGCGGCTATTGCGGCCCACGAAACGCGCGAGAGCCATGCCCCAGTCCGGGTGGATTTGTTTAAAAAGCCAGCGGTTAAGCGGCATGTCGAGCACACGGCGCAAGAAACGGTAACCGCGGTCGGACTTCGCGACTCCGTCCCCGTGATGGAAATAAACGCGCTTGCCCTGGATTTCGAGGACCAAGCTCCTGTGGACCTGCACCCCGAGCGACTTCGGGAAGAAATCCCCGTAGGCAAAGTCGTGGTTCCCGCGAAGCAGGTGAACTTCACAGCCCGAAAGCACAAGTTCCCGCAGTGCAAAGAGCAGCTCGAAATGGTTACTGTTCACGTAATCGTTATATTCGTACCAGAACTCGAAAAGGTCGCCCACGATAACCAAATGCGACGCATTGCCCTTGATGGACCCGATAAAGTCGACCAGGGTTTTCTCGCGGTCGGCAAGCGCTCCCGGAGGGTTTACCCCCAAGTGGGCGTCGGATATGAAGTAGGCGCAGGATTCCATCAAGGAAGAATATAGCAATAATCTATATTTAACGTGATGAGAATACCAGCGGCAAAATCGTTCGCGGTTATAACAGGAGCATGCCTTGCGGCAATGTTCCTCGTCGGCTGTTCCATGAGCCTCACGAAATACGATCTGCAAGAATTCCCGAAGACGGTCCCGTTCTTCGAGCCTATCTCCGTCATTTACGGCGGGGACACCATCCAGCTGGAAGCGAACCTGCAGAGGGCGTACACGCGCGCCGTCGACACGCTGAGCTACCCGATGGAAAGTTGCCGCGGGGTGGCCCACATAGACGCAACCGTGGAACAGGACGGCGAACCGAGCGCCTGGAACGTAGGAGCAACCATCGTCCCGTTCTGGCCCGCCATGCCCGTAAAGGAAACCTGGCACTACAGCATGGACATGCGCATATTCTGCAACGGCACGCTCACGTTCAAGGCGACCTTCGAAGAAAGCGAGCATGTCGAGGCCTTCTGGTACGGCAAGATGCGCGCCGACCTCGTGAACGACGCCTCGCAAGAAATGCACCGCAAACTCATGGAACGCATCCGCTTCGAGACAAGCCTCGGGCGTACCGCCGACCTCAATTCCGCACAGGATTTTTAACCCCGCGAACTCCAATGCACACTCTCTATATCGTAGCGACCCCCATCGGGAACATGGAAGACATCACCTACCGCGCCGTGCGGATTTTGAAGGAAGTCCCGCTCGTGCTGGCCGAGGACACGCGCCACACGCGCATCTTGTTCGACAACTACGGGATAGCCACCCCGATGGAAGCCTACCACGACTTCAACAAGGAGAAGGTGACCCCGAAGTACGTGGAATACCTAAAGAACGAGGGCGACATTGCGCTCGTGAGCGACGCCGGCACCCCGGGCGTTGCCGACCCGGCATTCAACCTGGTACGCGAATGCGTGCGCGAAGGCATCGACGTGCGGGCCGTCCCCGGGCCCTGTGCCATGATTACCGCGCTTGTTTCTAGCGGCATGCCCACCGACCATTTCACGTTCCAGTACTTTTCGCCCAAGAAGAGCGCCCAGCGCATCCATCTGCTCGAAAAGCTGAAGGATGAAGAGGCCACGCAGATCTTTTACGCGAGCCCGCACAACATCGACAAGTTCGTCGAGGAAATCAAGCAGGTCTTCGGCGACATCAAGATTGCATTGATGCGCGAGCTCACCAAGAAATTCGAGGAACACCTCATCGGCACGCCGACCGAAATTTCGGCACATTTCAAGGCACACCCGCCCAAGGGCGAATTCGTACTGATATTCAACCCGAAGGACAAAAGCGGGTTATAACGACGATGAAAGATTTTTTTGAAAAACTGAAAACGCGGATAAGCGCGCTCCCGAAAGTTTACTGGGTCTACCTTGCAGCACTTGTCGTCGCCGAGGCAGTCGGCTTTGCGCTCAGGCCAAGCGAACCGGGGCTCTACACGCAGCCCGTACAGTTCGCCCCGATCGCCATAGCGCTCGGGTTCCTGTTCACACGCGAGAACCGCAAGAACTTCCGCCGCAGCATCTATACCTACGGCATATCGCAGTTCCTTTTCCTCGCGCTCGACTATACCCTCGGTGACGCCAACGGCGCCGGGCATGCAGGTCTTTACCAGATTGCAACGCTCTTCGTTCCGCTGTTCATTTTCTGGCTCGTGATTTTCGCCCGCTGGAACATAGCCCGTTTCCGCGAAGTCGATTCGCGCAGGGCGCTCCTACTCAGCACCATCGCCTGGGGACTTTACGGTTTCGCCTTCCCGCCTCTCCCGCTCGGGCCCGCCGCCCTCGTGCTGCTCGTGCCCTGGTTCATCGTGCTCAACCGTTACAACCGCAACACCGCGATATTCGCGACGTTCTGGTCGGGCATGGTGTACAACACCATCAACTACTACTGGATCTACAACGTGATGAACGTAGAGACGGCGCCTTCCGGGCTTATATGCCTCGGGGTCATGCTCCTCATCGCGTTCTTCAGCGCCTACAGCGTGTTTGCCGCATTCATCTACACGCTTGCGAAGAACATCAAGTTCGGCGGCCGCGCCTGGCTGCTCGCACTCTACCCCATATTCTACGCCGGCCTCGAGATGACGCGCACCCGCGGTGATTTCGCCTTCCCGTGGAGCCACCTCGGTTACGTGTTCGGGAACACGCTCGAACTATTGCAGGCGCTCTCCGTCATCGGCATTTTCGGCTACACGGCGCTCATCATCGCTTCCAATATGGCAGTAGCAAAGGCGATCGAAGGTCCGTGGAAAATGTCCGCAGGCGCAAACCGCGCAAAATTCATTCTCGCGAAGCTCCCGCTCGCCGTGCCCGCGCTGATCCTGGCAATCCTCATGGTGCACGGGACCGCCGTGCTTTCCAAGCCCGAGGCGCAGCCTTTCTACGGAGCCGACGCAAGCGACACTCCCCAAATGGCAATGATCCAACCGAGCATCAACCAGGGCGAAAAATGGAGCAAGGAGAGGTACGATTCCATCATCGTAAAGACGTTCGGCATGGTAAACGACAGCGTGAAGGTCGGCACGAGCCTCATCATCCTCGCCGAGACTGCTGTTCCCGACCATATCCGCAGGCAGCCCAAAACCATACGCGAACTGCACCGACTCGCAGAACGGCACAACGCAGGCATCCTTGTGGGTGCGCTCGACTTCCACCGCAACGAACCGGGAAGCCCGCGCAAGTACGACATCTACAACGCCTCGTTCCTGTTCACGCCCGATAATTTCCATTCGTACCAGCGCTACATCAAGAAGCATCTCGTACCCTTCAGCGAGCGCATTCCCTTCGACGACATCTTCCCCATCCTCAACTACGTGGACCTGGGCGAAGGCGACTTTGTGCCGGGCAAGGAAACCCCCGTCTACGAACCGTTCAAGTGGACGCCCTTCATCTGCTACGACGCGATATTCGGCGACCTCGTGCGCGAGGCCATCAACACGGGCTCACGCCTGATGGTGAACATTACAAACGACGGCTGGTTTGGCCGCAGCACCGCCCCCTACCAGCACCTGAACCTCGTGCGTTACCGCGCCATCGAGAACGGCATGCCCACCGCAAGGCTTGCGAACAGCGGCATATCCTCGTTCATCGACCAGTACGGCCATTACGACCTGAACACCGATATCTTTGTGGATGCAGTCGTCCAGCGCAAGATGCAGCTCAAGACCCGCGATACGCCCTACCAGCACTACGGCGACAGCGTCGAAACCGCGCTCCTGTGGTTCTTCCTTGTCTATGTGGTTGCATGCCTGGTATTCAACTGCCGTTGCCTACACCTGGCCCGCAAACAGGTTGCCGAAAAGCAGTAAGCCCGAGACGAATATCAGAAGGCCGCCAGCAAACGTGGCTGCCGTGTAGATTTTTGCAGCGAAGCGGCTGTGCTTGCTGCCGACATCGATTCCCTTCCTGAGGGCGATGGCCATAATCCCGAAGGCGACATTGGTGATTGTCATGCCGACGCAGATGACGCCAGCCCCCAGAAGCGCGAGGGCGACCATCGAATTCAACAGGCAGAAAAGAACTATCAGCGCGACGGCCGGACAAGGGACAATCCCCGTAATGGCGGCAACACCGATAATCTCGCGCCAGCGGGCTACGGGCGGCAACGCTTCGGAGGCCTCGCCGTTACCCGCACTGTTGCGCTGTTTCCAGAAATCACGGGCAGCAATGACAATGAGCAAAATGCCGGTGAGCATCACCAGCGCGTAGCTCGCCTTTTCTACACCCATGCGACCCGTCTCAAATGCAGGGAACACGGTCGCCTTGAAGATGGCGTACAAGACGAACAGCAATACGACTGCGCTCAAGGTATGCACTACGGTAATTCCCGCGCCAAGCGCAACCCCTTGACGCCAGCGCCCGTGGCGTGCGATAAAGTACCCCACGACAATAGACTTCCCGTGCCCGGGGCCAAGCGCATGCAGCATCCCGTAAACCAGGCAGATAAGGAGGAACTTCCAGATGGCGCCCCATTCCCCGTTCTTCATGGCGGTAATCGCAGCAGTCATCTTTTCACGGAGAGTCTTTTGTGCCGACGAAATTATGGAAAGAAAACTGCGCGAAGATTCCGAAACCGCCGGAGCTTTTGACGGAGTTTCCGCAGGCTTTTCCATGGATACATCTGCCGGAGCCTCGACACTTGTCGTAACGGAATCGCCGACAGCACCGATGTCGAAACGCTTTTTCTTGACGGCTGCATCGGCGGCAATCGCCACCAGAAGCACCATTAATATGACAAGAGCCCTTTTCAAAGCCAAAAACCTCAATTTTTCCTCAAGATAAATAATTTGAGGAACATCGCGATGTTTTTTACTTAAAGCGGCACCTTATTTTTGTCGCGAAATTATCTTCAAGGCCTACTCTGCATTTTCAAGTTCGTTTATCAACTGGATGTTGTAGAGTTTTTCGACCTGCAAAATATCTAGCACTATGGCGATGCGCTCGTATGTCGTACCCTTGTCGATCTTGATGGCGACCGGGGATTTCTTGTTCTGCACCGTAGAAGCCTTTTCGCGGAGTTCGTCGGGAGTGCCGCGCTGGCCGTTAAAGGCAAGTTCCGTCTCTGAAAGTTCGATGTAAAGGCCTTCGGGCGTATCGCGTTTGGTTTCAGTCTGAGTTTCGGGCAAGATGAGCTTGAGCACCGATTCGTCTTGCTTGAAGACAGATGTCACCAGGAAGAACACCAACAGCAAGAAGACGCAGTCGATAAGCGGCGTCATGTCGGGCCGGATTCGGCGGGTGCGCTTAGCCATTTACGCATCCTCGTTTGCAGAATCGGCGCTCTGAGAACGGATGTAGTCCTTTTCCTTCAGAATGCGGCCCAATTGCAAAAGCACATCGTTCTCGACGTTGTCCTGCTCCGATTCCATGCTTGCGTTCAGGTAGTTGAACGCGATTACATGCGGAATGGCGACCACAAGGCCAATCACTGTCGTGATGAGGGCGAGCTTGATGCCGGTGGCGAAAGCGCCAGCGTCAGAAAGGCCCGAAACGGCGATGACACTGAAGGCGTTGAAGATGCCGAAAACGGTTCCCAGGAGGCCAAGCAGCGGAGAAATGCTCGCGATGTTTTCAATCGTGGTCATGCCCTTCTGCAGCGGCGAGAAGGCCAGTTCGATTTCGGTGCGGATGCTCTCCATAATGATGTGGTGATCGGTGTTGTGCGTTACCACGCGGTGCAGGATTTTCGCCGGAAGGCGCTTGCGGATGCTCCTATTGAAAAGAATCAGCGAGATTATCTTCCAGATGATGATGGAATAGCCGACGAAGTTCATCGCCACGAGTACGTAGGCGATAACGCCGCCCTGCTGGATAAAGTCTAGGATGTAGTTCATTTTGTTCCTTTTAATGCAAGTTATACTTGATGGGTATCTCCATTTTCCATGTTTCTTTTCCAAGCACGGCTGGAATCGGGTCGAACTTGGGTACGGCCTGCACGGCGGCAAGCGCACTTTCGTTCAACGAAGAATACGGGCATGGTTTTGCGACGACCGCACCGCTGATGCTCCCGTCCTTCGCGACCGTAAACTGCACGCGCACAGTCCCCTCCTGCTTGAGGCGGCGGGCTGTCGCAGGATAGTCCTTCTGCTTTTCGAATGCCTTGGAAAGCCCGATGAGATAAGCCTTCGTCACCTTCATCAGCGAATCCTTCGAGGGTTTCGGAGGAGGTGGCGGCGGTGGCGGAGGCGCGACAGGTTCTGGGGCCGCCTCGACAACCGGTTCTACGGGAGCAGCATCCGTAACCATGATTGGTTCCGGCTCCGGATCGGGTTCAAGTTCCGGCACCGTATCTTGCACGATGTTCGGGATAATCTTCGCGCGGACAACCTTCTTCACGATTTTCTTGACTTCGGGTGGGGGCGGAGGCGGTTGCAACAGCAAACGCTCCACATGGATCACCTCGGCGTCCTCGCGGGTGGTGACCACCTGTGTGCGCTTCAGGAATCCCCATGCGTAAAAGCCGACATGCAATAAAACAGCAACAACAATGCCCACGCAATATATGCGCCGCATCGTGAACGCGGAATAGGGATTGCGGGGCTTCGATTCAAACTCAAAGTTCATTAGATCTTGCTAGAAGTAATACTTCGCCTTTGCCCAGACTTCACGGTTCTTCTCGTACCATGCGAGTTGCCCGCGCTTGCCACCGAAGTGGTCGTAGCCGAGCGAAACCGTCACCTGGTCGGAAAGCGCGTAGTCGCCGGAAACTCGGGCGTAGAAACCCAGGTTGTCGATGTCGAACATGCCGTAGAGCGCAAGCTTGAGTGTGTTGTTCAGCAGTTCCTTCGAAATGCGGAACGTCACCTGCGAGCTGTTTTGTTCGGCGGCAAGTTCGTCCGAATAGTCGGCGATGTACTTGTGCAGATATTGAACCATGAATGTCCAGTTGTCACCTGCGTACCAGTCGATTCCGCCGAGCGCGTTGAACGTGTTCTTGCGGGCGTAATCGAGGTTGTTGGCATAAGCGAGCGCTTCGTCCAGGTATTCTGCGATTTCGAGACGGAGGACAAATTCTCCGAGCGGCATCGACATGTCGCCTCCGAACATGGTCATGGTCTCGTGGATTCCGTGGATGACGATGGAATCTTTTTCGGGATCGTAGCCAGCGACGGTGACGGGCGACTGGTTATGCGTATGGAGCGCCGAGAGCGAGAAATCCAGGTTCGAGAGGAAGAACGAGACTCGCGTTCCGAAGTCTCCGTTCTTGAAACGAGGCTCGGGGCCTTCCGGGAAGTCGAAACTGACGTTTTCGGGCAAGTCCGGTCGCCACGGGTTGTCTTCGCCTATCGGCATCTGGAAATACCGCGGTACGGGCACGTAGACGATTTCGGCATTTACGCGCTCGCCGGGGTACTTGATGCGAATTCCGTCAACAGCCATGCGCATGTCGTCGTAGTCGCTCGACATGAATTCGGTGTAATCTACAGGCGAAATCAGGTCGGTGACGCGAAGCCCGTCGGCAACGCCCCAAACGACAATCTGGCGGCCCGCGCGGATTTCGAAGAAGCTGTTCGAGTAGTTGAAATACGCTTCCTGCAGTTGCACGCCGGTGCGGTCGTCCAGAATGCTGTTGTGTATGCCGTTCAGGCTTGCAAACAGGTAGGCGTTTTCGTAATCCACGCGAAGTTCGGCACGGAGACGCGTACGCGACGTTGTGAGGTCGTGCGGCCATTCCGTCTGGATGGCGTGATACGTGTCCACGAACCCGTTGAATTGGAACGGACTTTCCTGGGCCGTGGCGATGCTCGCCATCGCTCCCGCGACTAACCACCAGATTTTAGACATTGCTACAGACCTCTTTCCAGGCGCGGAACAGTGAATGTCTTCGCGTCAAGCGGGATGTTGAACTTGAGTTCGCCGAATTCGAGGATGGTCTTGTGGTTGGCCTGCACGTTTTCCATGGTCATCTTGCCGATAGCCCAGAAACCGTCAACCTGCACGACACTTTCGACCTTCAGCAAACGGTGCAGCTTGCCGAGCTTGTCGTAGTATTCCACCTTGGCGGCAATCAGGCAGTCCTTGCGGATCCACATGATTTTCTTCGAGAAGATTTCGTCGCTCTTCTTGGGCACGGATTCTATAACCCAGCAGTCAATGCCATCGAGCTTTTCTTCGCGCAGCAGCTTGTGCGTATCTTCGTCGATATTGCGCTGGCCCACGTCGTCGTAGGTGAAGTCAGAACCCATGAAGTAGTCCGTCTTGGAGCTCTTTCCGCTGATGCGGCGAGTCTTTTTCATGGCCGGCAGGTAGAGCCACTTGTCGTCATCCTTGCTGATGTCGTCGTAGTCGACGGTCAGGAAGCCCGTGCCCTTCACGTCGTTGGGGTAGCGGAAGAACATAATCTGCTTGGTGTCCTTGCCCACGTCCATCGCGAAAGAGGTAATCTTGCGTTCGCGCTTGTTGCCGCTCTTGTTTACGAGCGTCATCGAGAGCTCGGAGCTACGCGTGTCGCCATCGGGGCGGTCGTGCACCTTCTGCACGATATCGCGGCCGGTCAAAGCTTCTGCGCACACCATGGCGCTCAATGCGACAACGATTGTCGCGGCTGTTTTTGCGATTTTCATAGTAAATTTCTCCTATTTTCCGAAAATTTTGAATTTCTTGATCAGAAGCGGTGTTACGAACAGGTCGGCGAGCAATGCCGAGACAAGGCCGATAAACACAACGAAACCGAAGTTGAACATCTGAGTCGCCGCCGAGGTGGTAAAGCCTGCGAAGGTCGCGACCATGATGATGGTCGTCATCACAAGTGCAGGACCAGCCGTGCGGAATACGCTGAGAATGGTCTCGCGGTAATCCTTGCAGCGGTCAAATTCTACATGCCCGTGGTTGATGAAGTGGATCGTGTCGTCCACCGAGAGGCCGATAATCATCGGGATGAGCGTCGCAGTCATCATGTCGAGCGGAATGTTGCTGAGACCGAGGTAACCGCCCACGAAAATACCCGGAGCGATGTTCGGGATCATGCCGATAAGGCCCGTGCGCACGCTGCCGAAGACAATCATCAACAGAATCGCCACGATTACCACGGAAATCAGGAACGAAGTCATCTGGCCGACTTCCAGGTATTGCTGCATGGCGGTAAACTGCGGCAGGTTACCCACGGCCGTCACCTTTGCATCCGGGAAGAGCTTCGCGGCATACGCCTGCAAATCTTCCAGTTCCTTCTGGAGTTCGTTGGAGTTGTAGCTCGAGATTTCCACCATCAGGCGGAGCTTCTTGTAGTCGTAATCCATCCAGTAAGTCGCTTCGCTGCCGCCCGCGTTTTCGTAGAGCAGGAGCATCTGCGCCACCTGTTCCTCGTTTTCGGGAATGGTGTACATTTCCTGGCGGTTTTCGTTCAGCGTGCGGTCCAGATCCTTGACGATGTCGAGGATGGAGGTGGAGCGCTTGGTGAGCGGGTACTTTTCGGCGTATTTCTGGAGCTGTTCCAGTTTCTTCAGGTTCTCGACTTCCTTGGCCTTGTCGTTGGTGCCAAAGTCAATCACCAGGTCGTACGAATAGAAACTGCCGATTTCTGATTCCGCCACGTAGAGCATCTTGCTCACGTATTCGACCTTGCGGCCCATGGTGCGTTCCACGTCAAAGGCGGGTTCCATCTTGGTCACGCCGTAAACCGAAATCGCGGTGATGACGGCAAATACAATGGCAATCGGCTTGCCGTGCCCGAGTACGAACTTACCGAGCGAATCGAGAATGGAACCCATTCGCGTGTCGCCGCGTTCAAGAACCTTCGCGTTCGGCTTCTTGTCCTTGCCGAAACTCAGGAGAATCGGCGAAACAGTCAACGCTACAAGCAGAATGAACGCAATCGCAATCGACGAAAGAATGCCCACGGAGCGGATCGGCTTGAGCATCACGGACAGGAACGAGAGCAATGCCACGATAGTGGTAAGGCCCGAGAAAAGCACGGACCAGCCTGTTTCACGCATGGCGTAAAGCACCGATTCCTTGCGCTTTCCCGTAAGCATCATGTTCTTGCGGAAGAAAGAATTGATGTGGATGTTGTATGCAATCGAGACGGCAAAGGCCAGAATGACGGGCACCAGGATGTTGGTCACGTCCATGTAAAGCCCGAGATAGCCGACCACGCCGAAAGTCATGATGACGCCCGCAAAAGTCGTAATCAGCGGCGAAATGATTCCGCGCAGCGAACGAGTCACGATGAACATCACGATGATGGCGCAGATGACCGTCAAGATGAAAATGCGGCCCATCTCCTGCCCGATGTAGCTCATTTTCTCATAGCTCAGGTAAGGCATGCCCGTCGCGCGCGGGTTCAGCGCCGCGTATTTTTCCTTCGCGATGATTGCAGCCGTTTCGCGGCCCGTTTTCATGTCGGGGGCCTCTGCCTTTTCACCCTTTGCTTCGCCTTCGGCCTTCCACACGGAATCTTCGGGGAAGGGGCGCAGCTTGATGTTGATGAAGGCCTGCTTGCGGTCGCTCGAAATCAGCTTCTTTGCAAGTTCCGGCTTGTCGGCCAGGCGCTTTTCGATTTCAGCGAGGCCCGCTTCGTCTGTCGGGATTTCTTCGGGCACAATCTGCGTGATTTCCATGCCTTCTTCGGTGCCGAGCATGTATTCCAAATCGACAATCGATGTCGCCTTGCCGTCGGAATACGAGAGGCTGTCGCGCAGTTCGTTCGAAAGCTCGCGCAAAAGCTTCAGGTTGTCTGGCGTCAAGATGGAATGGTCGCTCTCGACCAGCACGCCCACGAAGTAGTCGTTACCGAAGGTTTCCTTGAACTTGTCCGTTTCGACAAGCATCGGGTCGCCCTCGATAAAGTAGCTGTCCCACGAGGCCTCGACGTAGATTTTTTTCATGCCCACGACAGAAACCGCGAGCAAAGCGATAAACGCCACCAGCATAATGGCGCGGTGACCGAGCAAGAATTCGCCAAAACGGCCGAACCGCTCGTTGATTCTTTCAATGTTGATCTTAGGTAAGCTCATTGAGTTCTCCTTTATTTTTTTTGCGCGGTAAAAAGTAGAGATATGGGCCTAAAAATTCTACTCCAAATGGTTTTGTAAAAAACCGAACAGACTCTAAATCTTTCTGGATTGACAGCTGTCTATTTGGAGCGGTTTTTTGAGTTTTTTTTGGCTACTTTTGGCGCATGAAAAACTCTGATTTTATTGACCGTTTGAGTCTCGCCGAAATGGGCGAGAATCGTTGCGGGACGGTCGCCCAGATCGAGGGGGATTCCCGCTTTATTTCACGAATAGTTTCCATCGGGCTTACGCCGGGCTCCGCCTTTACGCTCCTCAAGAACGACGGGCGCTCGCCGGTGCTCGTTTTTTGCCGCGATACGGTTATTGCGGTCAATCATAAGGAAAGTTCACAGATTTTTGTCAAGGTGGAATCGTAAAAATGAGCGAAATCAAGACTATAGCCTTGCTCGGACAGCCCAATTCCGGTAAATCGACGCTTTTTAACAACCTTACGGGACTTCACCAGCGCGTGGGCAACTGGCCCGGCAAAACGGTGGAACAGGCCGAAGGTTCTTTTGTTTTCGACGGTGTCACCTACAGAGTGGTTGACCTTCCGGGGAGCTACGGGCTTTCAGCGAACTCCGAAGAAGAAGTTGTCACTCGCGACTACATCCAGAGCGGCAAGGCCGATCTCGTGTGCATTCTGGTAGATGCTTCGCAGCTGGAACGCAGCCTTTACATGCTGGCCGATTTTGTGGGCATTCGCATGCCTGTGATGCTGGTGCTCAACATGATGGATGTGGCCGAAGCGGCGGGCAAGAAGATTGATGCGGTTGCGATTGAAAAGCGCCTCGGCGTTCCAGTGCTTGGGTTCAGCGCGGCCGAGTCGGCGCGTTATCCTGAATTTTTCAAGAAGATGGTTTCTGCCATCAAGACGCCTGTTTGCCTTGATAGCGGGAGTTTGCGTGAAGAACTCGTTGGTGGTAAATCTGAGGGCGAAGATGTCGTAAGCCGCATCGAGGCTGCCTTGGGCGACTTTGAATACGGTGTGTGCGAAAAAATCTGGATTGCGGAGAAACTCCTCGAAAAGGATAAACTCATTTGTGGTATCGTGAATGAGACGCTCCCGTTCGCCAGGAAGAATGCGATTGATGCAATCCTCGATAGCGAAGAAGGCCGTGACGGCGGTATTCTCACTGGCGAAGCCAAGTACCGCTGGGTTTCGAAAATCGTGCGCGAATCGGCCACACCGAAATCCATCGAAAAAGTCTTCAGCAAGTGGGACCGCATTGCGACGCACCATGTCAAGGGCAAGTTCTTTGCGTTTGGCATCATGGTTGTATCGCTGATGGCGTGTATGATTCTTGCGTTCCCCGGCATGGGCATCGGTTTTGGTCTGCAGCCTATCCTGGAATCGGCGGTGGAGCGCATTGGAACTTCGCTCGGCATTTGGCCTGTCGTCATCTCGTTTGTCAAGCTGGTTCTGGTTGGCGGTACGTGCATTACCGTCTGCATGACGAGTTTCATTTTCTCCATTATTTTCGTGTTCCGCATTCTCGAAGAAATCGGCTACATGGCGCGTTTCTCGTATGCGTTCGACAGCTGGCTTTCGCGCCTCGGCTTGCAGGGCAAGGCCATCATGCCGCTGTTCTCTGGAATTGGTTGCACGGCGGGTGCAGTTTGCGGTACGCGCGTGCTGGATACCCGCGGGCAGCGTTTGTTGGCGCTTGTTCTGTTGTGGGCGATTCCGTGCGGGAGCAAGGTGGCTGTTGTTCTGTTCCTTGCATCGACTTTCTTCGGATCGGCGGCTCCGCTGTTTGGCGTCGGCTACGTGGCACTGATTTTTGCGAGTTTCTACCTGTCTTCGCGTCTGTTCGGCAAAAAGCTTGTCCCGCAGAATGAACGCGTGGGCATGATCATGGAACTTCCGCCGTATCACAAGCCGCATTGGAAGATGATTGCCGCGATGGTCGGACGCAGCACCTGGGCCATTTTCAAGAAGGCCCTGAAGATGATTCTGATGGTGGCCGCACTTTTCTGGGCGCTCTCCTATGCGGGCGACGGGAATGTCGAAAATACGCTCCTGTACAAGATCGGCAATGCGATTGAGCCTGTCACGATGTTCTTCGGAATGCGCTGGGAACTGTTCGTCTCTTATTTGGGCGGAATGTTCAGCAAGGAAGCATCGCTTGGCATCATGAGTACGCTCTTTAACCACACCGGCGAGGCATTCTCGCTCGTGACCCGCGTGGCGGCAAGTGAAAACCTGGGCGAGGCTCTTGCAAATACCATCACCAAGCCCGAAGCGCTTGCGTTCCTGTTTGCATCGATGTTCAACGTTCCCTGTGTGCTTGCGATGGGTACGACTTACCGCGAAGCAGGTTCGTTCAAGTGGCTTTGCACGATTATGGGCTATTATGTGGCGCTTTCGCTCGGCCTTGGCTTTATCGGCTACCACATCGGATTGCTGTTTTTCTAAGAGAAGGAGTTTTACATGAGCAACATCAGAACAACTGGCAAGAAATCTTCAAATACGCTTGTGCGCGACCTCGTGAATGTGGGCATTTTTGCAGCCCTCTACATTGTACTTGCGTTTTTATCGTCGAGCATCGGCTATATCCCGGCTTTGATTGTATTTTCGACAGGTAGTATTGCCCTAGTAACAAGTATTCCGTTGTTCCTGTTCTTCTCGAAGGTGGAACGGTCCATTCTTTGCTGCCTAATATTCTGCGGAATTTTCGGAACGGCCATGCTGATTATGGGACAGGGCATTTTGATGTTTGTCATCAGCTTGCTTGTCGGTCTCTTGGCGGGCGTGATACTTAAAGTTGTTGGCAAGAACTTTGCGGGGCTTTTCTCTGCAAATATCGTACTGAGCCTCATGTCGTCTTCGATGATGCTTCCGCTATGGACATCTACCGAAGAATACCTGGAATACACGCGTACCATGTGCGATGCGGGTTATGTTGCGAAGTTGGCGGAACTTTCTCAAAGTCCTTGGCCTTTGGTTGCAATTTATGCCTTTGGTATCTTGGGTGCGGTCGTGGGCGGACTCGTGGCGCGCCGTGTGATGAAAAAGCATTTTGAACGCATCGGACTTGCCAAGTGAAACTTGACCCGCGAACAAAATTGTTCTTGGCCATTGTCGCGAATAGCGTGATCCTTTCGGCTCCGGTTGCCTATAGCGCTTTGATGTTCGCGGTTCCGGCGGTTCTACTTTTGTTTGAAAGAAAGTGGAGATTCGTTCTTGCTTTCTTTTCGGTGTATTTGGCGGCTGCGCTTGGCTTTGATTACCTAAAGACGATGGATGTAGGGAGGGTTGGCTCGCTTGCTGTTTCGACGATGATGGTTGTTTCGCACATGATGCCCATTACCATTGTGCTTTACTATGTCATGATGTCGACCAAGGTGAACGAGTTCTTGGCGGCAATGGCGCGGATGCATGTGCCGACCAAATTGACGATACCCCTTACGGTAATGATTCGATTTTTTCCGACGGTATTCGACGAGGCACGCGCTATCGGGCATGCCATGCGGATGCGCGGAATTCGCCTTTTTAGCCTGCACACATTGAAGAATCCGTTCTCGATTCTAGAATACCGTTTGGTTCCGCTACTTGTGTCGATTACGAAAATTGGCGATGAACTTTCGATTGCTGCAGTCACCCGCGGGCTTTCGCCCGAGACAAGGCGCTCCTGTGTCGCGACGATCGGCTTTCATGTGCAGGATGTGATTGTTTTCGTTTATTGTATGGCGGTTGTAGCTTGCCTTGTCATTGCGAGCAGAGCGAAGCAATCCATTGTAGACATTATAAGTGCTCTTTTCTCATAAAATGAACATCACATTAAAAAACGTCTCCTTCTCTTACTCCGACTCCTTGGACGATGCTGTCATCAAGGATTTGAACCTTGAAATCCGTTCGGGGGAGTGCGTGATATTGGCGGGGGAGTCGGGGTGTGGCAAGACGACCATTTCAAAGATGATTAATGGGTTGATCCCGCATTACCATTCGGGAACAATGGGTGGTGACGTTTTGCTTGGAGATAAGAATACCGCCGACATGACGCTTGCCGAGATTTCTCGCTATGTGGGCTCCGTTTTCCAGAATCCGCGTTCGCAATTTTTCAACATCGATACCGATAGTGAAATTGCTTTTGGCTGTGAAAACCAGGGAATGCCTCGTGAAGAAATTCTGCAGCGCGTGGAAGGCGTCGTAAAAGAATTCCGGCTTGAGCATTTGATGGGGCGTAATATTTTCCACCTGTCCGGTGGAGAAAAACAGAAAATTGCCTGTGCTTCCGTTGCGGCGACGGGTCCCGAGATTTTTGTGCTGGACGAACCCTCGGCAAATCTTGACCTCAAAAGCGTTGCTGATTTGACCGAAATTGTTGCCCGTTGGAAAAAGGCGGGGAAAACCGTCGTTGTCGTGGAACACCGCATTCATTATTTGCGCAAAATCGCAGACCGAATCTGTTACGTAAAAGACGGGCGCATTGCGTACGAATGGACGCCTGCCGAACTTGAAGCCAAAGGCGCTGAATATGCGGCAAACCTTGGCCTGCGCTGTGTGAATTTGGAACAACTGAAAGAAATGGGAGATGCCCGCCTGCGCGGGTATGACAAGAAAGGTGTCGTTGCGAGCCGTGACACGGCGAAGCAATCTCTCAACGAGACAATCCTCTTCACTGACCTCCATTTTGCCTACAATCGCAAATTCCCCATTTTGGATATTCCGACACTCACGCTCCCTCGCAGCCAGATTACGGCCCTTATCGGTCACAACGGTGCGGGAAAGTCAACACTTGCGCAGGTGCTGTGCGGCTTGTGCGGAAGATGGCGGCAAAAGCGTAAGGCCCGTAAGTACGGCACGTACCTTATCATGCAGGATGTGAACCACCAACTTTTTACAGAAAGTGTTTTGGAAGAAGTCCTGTTGGGCATGCGTCCCCAGAATGAAAAGGCAGCTCTTGAAATTTTGGCAGGCTTGAATCTAGAACAGTATGCGTACGAACACCCGATGGCGCTTTCGGGCGGGCAAAAGCAGCGCGTCGCTATCGGCAGTGGCGTTTCTAGTGGGCGTGATATCGTCGTGTTCGACGAACCTACAAGCGGTCTTGACTATAGGCAAATGCTGGCTGTGTCGGCGACTCTCCAGAAACTTGCCGCAAGCGGAAAAACGCTTCTTGTCATCACGCATGATCCCGAATTCATCTTGAATTGCTGCAGCAATATCATTCGCATGGAACACGGAAAAATCGCCGAACAGTACCCGTTGCAAGGCAACCAGGATAAACTGATTGAATCGATGCTGAATGTTTGATATCAATGTTTGTTGATTTTTTTATATAATTATCATTTAATTATGAATATTTGGAATGTTTTCGCTCCAGTTTACGAATTCTCGATGCGTTCGCAGAAGAATATCTACGATTATCTGTACGAGCGTATAGGCGAAGTCGCCAAGGATAAGGTCGTGCTTGAACTTGCGACCGGCCCCGGGATGATTGCGCGGCACATAGCTCCTGCCGCAAAGTCCGTGGTAGCGACCGATTTCGCGCCGAAGATGATCGAAACTGCGCTCAAGTCGAAGAATCCTGAAAATCTGAGTTTCGAAGTGGCGGATGCGACCTCGTTACGATTCAAAGACAACTCCTTCGACGTTGTTGTGATAGCGAATGCGCTCCACATCATTCCGAATCCTGAAAAGGCGCTTGCGGAAATCCGCCGCGTTTTAAAGGATGACGGCCTGCTGATTGCCCCGAACTTCTTTTTCCGCGAAGGCGGTAAGAAAAACTTGTGGCAAAAATTCTTGAGCCTTGTCGGCATCCGATTTGCACACGAATGGACTGAAAAAGAATATAAGGCTTTCTTGGAATCTAACGGTTGGTCCATCAAAATGGACCGCGTTATCGAAGGCCGAATTGATTTGATTTACGTAGAGTGCGTTAAAAAATAATGCACTTTTATAGCGCGCTGTCAAGCACCATCATGAGCGTGAAGCCCACGGCAAAAAGGATGGTGCCGGCATCAAAATGCTCTCCTTCGCTGACTTCGGGGAGCATTTCTTCGATTACGACATAAATCATGGCGCCTGCCGCAAGGGAAAGCAGGTAGGGCATGAACGGCGAAAGCGCTTCGGCGGCAAGCAGCGTGATTAACGCGCCTATGGGTTCGACGGCTCCGGAAAGCGCGCCGAGTGCAAATGCCTTCTTGCGGGAGGCACCTTCGGCACGGAGCGGGAGTGAGACCACGGCCCCTTCGGGAAAGTTCTGGATGGCAATGCCTATCGCGAGTGCAAACGCACCCGAAAGCGTGATGGCGACATTCCCCGAAAGCCAGCCTGCGAAAACGATGCCAACGGCCATGCCCTCGGGCAGGTTGTGCAAGGTCACCGCAAGCGTAAGCATGGTCGTGCGCTTGAGCTTTGCCTTGGGGCCTTCGGGGGTGGAACTGCCCAGATGCAAGTGCGGCGTAATCTTATCCAAGATAAACAGGAACAAAATGCCTGCCCAGAATCCGACCGTCGCCGGGACAAACGCCAATTTTCCCATCGATTCGCTGGCGCTGATGGCGGGCAAGAGTAGGCTCCAGACGGAGGCCGCAACCATGACGCCCGCCGCAAACGACAGGAGGCCGCGCTTGAGGTTTTGCCCCATCTGCTTCTTCATGAAGAAGACGCAGGCGGCCCCGAGAACTGTCCCTAGGAACGGGATGGCAAGGCCTTGTGCAATCTGTACAATTGGCTGGCTCATGCCATAAAGATAGTATTATCCTTTTCCGTACGGTTTTGTCAGGTACACGAGGGCGGTGGTGAGCGTGTAGTCGGCGATGAGTGCGGCTCCAAGGCCCACGATGGAGAGCAGGCCCACGTTGTGGAGGGCACCCATGGGGCTGAAGATGAACACGAAGAACATCGCGCAAAGGATGAAGGTGGTCATGCCCATGGTCTTTCCGATTTCGCGGTAAGAGAGCAATAGCGCCTGCCTGTAGCTGCCCGTGCGTTCAAAGCCGTATTTGATGTGGTTGTTCATGTGGATGGTGTCGTCGACGGCGATGCCCAAGATCATCGGCATCACAAGCATCGTTATCATGTCGAGCGGCATGCCCGAATAGCCCATGACGCCGCCAATCAGGAGTACCGGGGCAACGTTTGGAATCATGCCGATAAGGCCCGCCTTGATGCTCCCGAATGCAAGAATCATCATGATGGCGATAATCACGAACGAACCGCCGAACGAACGCAACAACCCTCCGACAAGTTTGCCGTTCATCTCGGCGTAGTTTACGACTTCGCCCACGACAGAGACTTTCGCGTCGGGGAATATCCGAGCAGCGTATGCCTTTGCAGAATCAAGGTCCTCAACAATTTTATTCGCGTCGTAGCCTGCAAGTTCTATGTGGATATATGTAGATTTGTAATTTTCGTCCATGCGTTCAAAGAGCGCATCCGGGTCAGAAATCTCGTAAAGGAACAGCAGTTGCGTGAGCATGTCCTGCGCATCGGGAATCTTGTAATACTCGATGCTGTCGGCGTTCAGCGTGCGGTTCATCTCCTTCACGAGGCGCGTCACCGATTGCACGCGCGGCTTGTCGCCCGAAATCTTGGTGAGCTGGAGCGTGCCGAGTTTCTGTTCAAGTTGCTCAATGCGTTTCATGTTTGCGGGATCCTTGAGCGCATCGTCGTCTTCGAATTCTACCATCACGTTGAAGTCGTAGAGACTCCCGATTTTGCCGCTGAGCATGTCCTGGAGCCGCATCACGAAGGGAATCTTTTCGCCCATGGTCTTGGTGTAGTCCATGTTCACGTCAATATTCATCATGCCCGGAACTTGCAACAGCATGACCGCTGCCGAAATTGCCGCAACAATCCTGCGGTGCCTGCAGACCTTGCGCCCGAAGAATTCAAAGAGGATGTCCGCCTTGGTGGCTCCTGCCGATTTTACCTGCGTCGGGTCCGGCTCTGCATTCTTGCCGAAACTCATGAGAATCGGGATCAGGATGATGACATACAGATAAACCATCGTGACGATGCCCGCCGAAATCCCGCCAATCCAGCGGATGGGGCGAATGCCTGCGAACAGGAACGAAAGGAGCGATGCAACCGTGGTGATGACGGTAAAGAGGATGGGCCAGCCCGTTTCTTCTACGGCGCAAATCACGGATTCGCGGCGGTCGCCTGTGCGTCTGAAGTGCATGCGGAAAGAATTGATGTAGTGGATGGAATAGCCTACCGAAAGAGCCATGCCGAGCAGCACCGGGAGCGCGACCATGCTTTCGTCGCCGATAATGCCGAGCCAGGCGTTGATGCCTAGTACCGAGGCGATGCCGCCGACCGTTGCAATCGCGGGCACCACCACGCCACGCAGCGAGCGGACAAACAAAATGAGGCATACGACCATCACCAGGAAGCCGAAGCCTATGCGAGTTGCGCATTCCTTCGAAATGACTTCGTTTTCTTCCATCTCGGTGTAGCTCATGCCTGTCGGGAGCATCTCGAACTTGTCGCTCTTGAATTCGTCAGAATAGATGACATCGCGGGCGAAAGGTGCGATGCTGTCCTTGCCGAAATCGACGCCGCCTTCGTAAGATTTTAGCGAGAGGATGATCCATGTTTCCTTCGCGTCGTCCGAGACGATGTTGTTCACGAGCGATTCGCGCGAAAGAATCAGCTTCTTTTTCGCTTCCAGTTCCTGCGGATCGTCGGGAACGCCGTCTTCGAACGGGTCGACGACCTCGAAACCTTCTTCATTCGCGACCGGAATCGACAAATTGTGCGTCAGCGAAACAACGCGGTCAGCGTACGGCACCTCGTTTTCGAGCCTGCGCGAAAGTTTGTCAATCGCCTGCAACACCTCCGGCGCAAACACGTCATCGGCACGCACCATCACCATATAGCCATCGTCACTGCCGAATTTTTCGTTGAAGTGCGCCTGGTCTATCTTCACCTTGTCCCAGTCGTCAAACCATTCCTCTTCGCTGCTCGTCATCTGCAGCCGGGGCAGCCCGAGACACGCCAAAACTGTCACAATGACTGTCGCCAGCAATATCAGCCAACGAAACTTGACCTGAAAACGCCCCAACCGGGCAAAAACCTTGTTGACACGAGAAACTTGCATTGTAAAGATCCTCTAAAAGCCCCGACGGTGTGTGATTCCGTCAGGGCTGTTTTTCAAAACACTATAAAAAAGATTCTTTCATTTTATGCTGTGGCGAGTGTCTTGCCGAGTTCCTGGCAGGCGGCCTTACCGGCGTCATCGGGTGCGTTCTCGATGGCGAGCGGTTCTGCCACAAGCACGAGCCCGGCGGCTTCGGCGTCGGCCTTCCACGGGTTCATCCATTCGCCGCCACCCCAGCCGTAAGAGCCGAACAGAGCGACCTTCTTGCCGTTGAGTGCGGGCTTGACTGCTTCGTAGAAGGGCTGGAATTCGGAATCTTCGAGTTCCTCGGCGCCCATGGCGGGGCAGCCCAGCGCATAGCGTGCGTATTCGCCCAGCTGATTCTGCGAAAAGTCCGAAACGCTGAACACGTCGGCTTCGGCTCCGGTGGCCTTGGCTCCTTCGGCAACGTACTTAGCCATCATTTCGGTATTTCCAGTTCCGCTCCAGTAGATTACTGCGATTTTTTCCATTATGGTTCTCCTATTTTGATTTAAAACTTTAGCAGGCCACAGCAAGCATTGGCAGCGAGTAGCCGCGTTCGAAAAGTGAACTCATGACCGAAAAGCATTTCCGGAAGCATTCGAATTTCTTTTCTGATTCGGCAACGTCGCCATACACCTTCCAGTAGCCCGTACTTTTGCAATTTTGACCGCCATTGGCGATGAAACCCTTGACATCTTCGAGGGGATATCCCAGAAAAAGCCCGATTTCATGCGGAAAACAATGGCATTTTGCAATACGATGCGTGAGATTGGCAATAAGCGTCTCTTCGTCGAAATTTTGATAGCCGTAGTGCCCCATGAATTGACGGATTTCGCTTTCGCTGAACAACTGACTCAACACATTACGGCGATAGACGTACACGAAACTGCGTCCGCAACGCTCCGCGACGATGCGCACGAATATGCCCGACGGATTCAGTTCGCGGTTCCAGCGGGCAAGAATGGCGCAAAGCGGTTCGTGTTCTGCGGGCGATTTCTCCATGCAGAAGAGGCTACCGACCTTGCGCGCGGCAAGTGTCGGTGCGCATTGGCGAACCAGTTTGTAATCCATCAATCGTTGCGCGGTCATCGCGAGGCAACCTCTTGCAGTTCCAGCATCTTGCTGAACAGGCCGCCTTTCGCCTTGAGTTCGGCGGGGGAGCCCGTTTCGGCGATGTGACCGTCCTGCAGCACCACGACCTTGTCGGCATTTGCAATGGTACGCATGCGGTGTGCGATGATGATGACGGTCTTGCCCTTCACCAACTGCGAAATGCCGCGCTGGATCTTGGATTCGTTTTCCACATCGAGGCTTGCGGTCGCTTCGTCAAGCAGGATAATCGGAGCATCCTTCAACAGGGCGCGCGCAATAGAGATACGCTGGCGTTCACCGCCCGAGAGCGTGTCGCCGTTTTCGCCGATAACGGTGTCGTAACCCTGCGGCATCTTCTGCACGAATTCGTCGCATCCGGCGAGTTTCGCCACCTTCAGGATTTCTTCGTCGCTGGCGTCGCGCTTGCCGATGCGGATGTTGTCCTTGATGCTCGTATTGAACAGTACCACGTCCTGGAAGACGATGGAGAAGTTCTTGAGGAGTGTTTCGGGGTCAATCTTGCTGATGTCCTGGCCGCCGAGCGTTACCGTACCTCCCTGAATGTCCCAGAATCGTGCCGCAAGCTTTGCCGCAGTCGTCTTTCCGCTGCCGCTCGGGCCCACAAGCGCGGTAATTTCGCCCTGCTTTGCCGTGAACGAAACCTTCTTCAGGACTTGCTTATTCTCGTTGTAGTTGAAATCGACGTCCCTGAATTCGATATCGTAATTGGCGGGCGTAAATTCCGTTCCCCCCTGCTGTATGGGCATCTGGTCCATCTCGCGGAAACGGCGCAGGCGTACGTTCACAAAGAACAGTTCGGCGAGATTGTTAAATACGAGGTAAACTGGGTTGTAGATGGTCGCTGCGCAAACGATGAACACCAGGTAGGTGAATACATCGATTTCACCCTTGGTCCAGAGGCGTGCGCCCGTAATCAACACGGTGGCAAGTCCCATCTTGAGAATACCCTGCGCCGAATTCAGGAACATGCCGACCTTGACATCGGAATCCATCTGCGATTTCTCGTAATTAATGCAATCCTTGTCGAAATGCCTGAGGTAGGCCGCTTCGCCCGAGTAGGAACGGATTTCCTGCATGTTTTCGAGGCCTTCCTGGATATCTTCCATAATTTCGCGGCGCATGTTATACGAATTGATGAACCAGTGATCCTGAATTTTCTTGGAAAGGGCAATCACCAGGGCTGCTGCGGGTACCACCCAGAAAAGCGCGATGGACATTTTCCAGTTGTAGCAGAACAGCATGATTCCGATAACTGTAACGCTTCCGATGGCTGCGAAAAGTTCCGGCACGGCGTGCGAGAAAATCATTTCGAGCGCGTTGCAGTCGTCCATGATGGTTGACGTCAAGTCCGAAAGGTTCTTCTTGCCAAAGAAAGAGAGCGGCAGCTTGCGCAGCCTTTCTGCAATCGAAACGCGGCGGCGCATGCTCTCGTCGTACACGCTGTCGTAGGTGGCACTGTACGAGAAACCGTAAATCACGAGTATCACCAAGAACAACGCGACCGAAATCCCGAGGTAGAACCAGATTCCGTGCGGTGTCTTGCCCGCAAATTCACCGAGACCCATGTATTCC